>Ga0081455_10000291_pt1 | contig 66446 bp, 62 predicted proteins | sample TabmetS3T2R1_FD_70207 | JGI IMG/M metagenome (GOLD analysis project Ga0081455, IMG submission 70207) | Tabebuia heterophylla rhizosphere microbial communities from the University of Puerto Rico - S3T2R1 | ecosystem: Host-associated > Plants > Roots > Rhizosphere ...
CCCGTCGGCTCACCGTTCCCACTCGCTCCCAAATCCTAATCGTTATTGCCGTTGTGCTGGCCGCGCACGTTTTCGAAGCGACGCTTTATGCCGCCGCGTTCTACAGCATGCAGACGCACCTTGACCTCGGAAAGCTGGGGGGCCACCTAGAAGGCGACTTCCTCGACTACTTTTACTTTTCGATTGCGACCTACACGACACTTGGCATCGGGGACGTACATCCGAGCGGCACGATGCGCCTCATCGCAGGGATAGAGGCATTGAACGGCCTCGTCCTAATCGGCTGGTCAGCCTCGTTTACCTATCTGACCATGCAGAAGTTTTGGGACGCAACGCGCGACGGCAGCCAAGCATCGACCGCGTCATTCAATCCGCGGCAAAGGTGACGACCTCGATTCAGTTGCCGTCAGGGTTGCGCAGGAGTGGGGGCAACCACGGTTCTCAGGAAATGGTTCGCTGAGACGCCGATGCCGCCACAACGACCTCGGCCGCAAAATGATGCGCCAGGTCCCCGGCGCCTTCATGAAGTAGAAGACAGCCTTTGCCTTGCCCAGCACCGCTCACTGAGTGGCGCATTATGCGCGTCGGCAGTGCTCGTTGACGGTAGCAGGAACGGCACACGAACAAGCAGTGGATGACATCGCATGCCCTCCGAGGAACTCCCATGGGAATGTCTTACTTCGGTTGTCGACCGCTCGTTTGCTTACTTCTTCTCCAGCAAGATGCGGCCACGGCCACTAATGGTCTTCTGTACGGTCTCGGCAAACTTGTGTAGCAACCAGGGAAGCGTCACTTCGAGGCGAACGCTATACTCGGCGACTTGAACGTTGCCGGCAGCGACCTGGCCGAGGGCACGGACGCGAAAGTCCATGTGATCCTCCGACCAGACCTCCTGCTCCACCTTAAGCACCGGAAAGTTCTGCGAGGCCTTGCCAAGCGCCGGTTTGATCCGGCGCAAGGCCTCTTCCTTGCCGAGCTTGTGCGGGATGGTGATGACCAGCGGCTCAACCATGGCCTATTTCTTCCAGAGAGCGCCCAACACGAAACCGATCACCGAGGCTATGGCCAGCGTCTCCATCGGACGCTCCTTCATCGACTTTTCGACGTACGGCTTGAAATTGCGCGCCGCCTCCTGGGCCTTCTCGCCGTACTCGCGGGCCTGATCGGCGACCTTGCCGGCAACTTCCTGCGCCTGTGCTGCGGCGTCTTTTACCTGCTCCATGGTGCTCTCCTCGCGGCTCCCGGTCTCGGTCGGCCCCTTCGAGTAGTCGAGGGGATAGTCTGCGCGTTGCTGGGTCATGCTGATCTCCTGTGACGGTTACCGTTCAGAACGCAACTCCCGGCTTCCGGTTCAGCCCACGCGGACGGCCTCACTCGATGACCTTCCCGCCGGGGCATGTAATGCCGTGCTTCTCGACGTGTCGGCGCAGCAGCGCCATGTTCTTCATGTTGGCGCGAAACATCACATCGAAAGCGTCGCCGAGCACCGGCACCGCGCCCACCGCCGTGTCGAGCAAGGTGTTAGCCACCATGCGCGCCATGAGCCACTTCGGTGCGCCGAGTTGATGTGCTTCCCAGATGAGGTAGCTCGAGATGAGGCCGGAGATGACGTCGCCCGCGATGGGCACGAGACCGATGAGTCCATCCAGGCCCATGCGGATGTTGGTGCCAGGCAGGACGAATGCGCCATCCATCAGCTTAGCCAGAGCTTCGAGCCGAGCCACCGACTGGCCGGTCTGACGGGCGGAAAAGCTGCGATAGGTGCCGTGCATGCCTGTCTCCTTCGAGACGGCCAAATGGGTGCGCAAGTCGCGGTAAACAAGATGCGTGGCCGCGGTGGAAAAACCGCTCTGCAATCACCATATCTCGAAGGGGACGAGCCCCCGACAAACCATGCCAACACATCACCGTGCGGCTCCAGCGGATATCGGATTCCTGCTGGATGAACTGCGCCCGGCAGGCGTCACCACCATGCCGATCTTGCCGTCGCTTTGAACCGGCAGGGCATCAAGCCCGCGCGCGGTCGCTGGACGGCGCATGCGCTCCAACTGGCCATGCGACGGCACCGGCACGCTCATCCGGAAGCTTCAATGCACGCTGGTGCCGCTCTCTGCTCGAATTTTCTCGACACGTAGCCGCTGCCGCGCAGAACCCATGTCTCATTGCCCACGATCTGCGCCAGACGCACGTAGAGGATCGGCAATCCAATCAGTAGGAACGTTTTGCGCGAACTGAGTGACATGCGCTTGCAGCTGGGCGAGCCACAGTCTCGGGAACATGTGCGATCTCCTCCGACGGTACCGGCAGCGGCAATGACATCGGCGGCCGGCGCAGAGTCGAGTCTCAGGCCATCTGACGCGCTTCTTCGTCGGTGGCGGCCTCCCGTGCGGGGTCAGGTGATCGATCACACGAGGCAGATGCTCACTCAGCGTCTGGAGCAACTCCTCACGCTCCATGCCGGTCTGTTGCTTGAGTTCGCGGATGCGTCCTCGCCGAGGGTAGCTTCCAGCTTGCCCGGCGTTATGGCGCGGTTGGCTCCGCGACCGATCCACGAGCGCGCGATGTCGCCATTCCCGGTTTCCTTCGGCGTCCGCATATGGATGGCACGTTGTTTGCGGACCGGCAAGCACAGCCAATTCAGGATCGAGATCAAGGAACTGAGGGTTCCTCGCACTGCAAATCGGGTCGATGACGTGCGATGGGTGCTCGCCACTACTCACCGAGCGATCGGTGGGACAAGCGTAGTGCGCCCAAAAAACGGTACGGGGATGCCACGCTTGTAGTACTGATCGCAGACAATGCCGGTGATCAGTTATGCGATGGGCCGTCTGCAGGTCCTCCACGCCAATTCGAAGAGTGGATACGCGATGCCCCGGACCAGTGGCTCTGGACTTATAGGATCTGGCGTTGAGTTCGATCGGCCTCCGACTGTCGATGCATGGTCGTGGCCGCCTCGGGGCCGCCAGCGCTACCTACGATCCGGATCAAACTGCAAGTTCCCGAGCGGTCCCGAAACTGATGCGGGGAGGGCACTTTCCGAGCCGCGCCGGGAGATCCCACGGTCGGCCAACAGCCAAGTACGTGGCGAAGTGCTGGCATCCTCGACGATCACGGTGCTGACGCCATTGCCTTCGATGCGATCGAGCAGCCTGGCGAAGCCCTCGCGGCCCCGATGGTATCAGCCCCGCTTAGGCGGCGCCGTTACCGGTCGCCACTTATTTGTGTCGTTGGTTGGCGCGCCAACTATGGGACAGTCTCGAGCTTACCACCAGTGCCGGTGGCCCCTGTGGGCCCAATAATGGCGGCGCGGGAAGAAGTGGTGAGGCCGCCAGTCCCGATACGCATAGGCGAAGCGGCGCGGGTAGAACCGCTCTTCATAGATCGGCTCTTCGTAGACGCGAGGTTCAACGTACACGCGCTTCTCGCGATAAACGGTCGGTGCCTGGTGATAGTAGTGATGATGCTCGACGATTTTCCGATTTACGATGGGTGGTGGGACGTGATGCTGCTCGATAATTTTACGATGCACAGGCGGTCGGACGTAGGTTTCCTTTTCTGGATATGGCCCCAGGTCCGCAGCCAAGGCAGGACAGGCGAGGCACATGATCGGAGCCGCGGGGACTGTCGACAATGTCGGTGCTCTGGAAAACGACTTACGCGTGTTGAGCGGCAAACTCAGGCGGCTCTACTCATTCCGAGCGTGCCTTGAGGTCGCCGCAAACCGATCTCCCTTCTTCACGACTCTTCACCATCCTCCACAATTTGCCGGGTTCAGGCTCGATCCATTCTCGGGGCATTCTATTAAGTCAGTTGCTCCAAGAGGCTTCGCTCATTCCCACAAGGGCTTGTCACCCCCTCTGGCGTTCCGTTGCTAAGTAACATGTGCAGAGGTCGGAGAAGTATTCGCACTGCCAACGATGAGGAGTCAGTCCCAAGCACCCTCGACAGGTGCTCTCTATCCAGAACTCGCTGCGGCGCAACATGCTAGCAGCAACATTCATAGATCCGGGTGCGCAACCGCGAATGGCAACTAATTCCGATTGTACTGGAAAATGAGGATGCGGCCCCAGCACTCGGTCAAGTACCGCGATCGGTGAAGCAAGTTCTGCATGATCTTGCCGACGACCAGCTGATGGAGCGGTGGCCGCGGTTGATGACCGCGCGCACGGCCGCCGCCTATTGCGATGAACGTTCGCCATACTCGTTCCGCAAGGCCGTTGGTAAACTCTGGCCGCATCCCATTAAAGTCCCCCGCAAGGGTGCCCGATGGCTGAAAGAGGATCTCGACTTCGCAATCGACAGACTCAAATCTGGTGGCCCGCGAGATGCCGCGGACGTGCTCTAGAGCGCCCCGCTAGACTGGTAGCCAGCGGGCGCAATGCGGCAGACGGCAGTAGAAGACTCGGTTGAGGAGGTCCTCGTGAGGCGTCCCTTGGACTGGCCACGGTATATGAAGGAGCGGCGGCTCGCCGACGGCTCCGTGGGCTATTATTGGGTTCCGCACGAACGGGACATCGCGGCCGGCTTCACCTTACTCGGCGAAGCTCTGGGCAGAAGCTATGCCGACGCGATTGCGCGTGCCGCCGAACTCAACGTCCACCTCGACTCGTGGAGGGCTGAACGAGGGCAGCCCAAGGAATTGGACTTGAGCGCGAGGTACGGCACAGTTGCATGGTTGTTTGAGCGCTATCGACGATCAGCAGCGTACGAGCGTGTGAGCGAGAGGACACGGCCCGAATATGTTCGGGCCCTCAACCGCATTGAGGATGTGCCGACCAAAGACGGTCGCACAGTTGGCGCATTGAGTGCGCAATCAATCACACCGAGAGCTGTCGATAAGATCTACGCGGCCGTCCAGGAGGGACCGCGCGGCAAACGCGTGCGCCAAGCGAACATCTCCATCAACGTGGCGCGGCGAGCCTGGGACGTGGTGCGCAGGCTTTATCCTAAGACGGTACCAATCGACAATCCTTTCAAAGGGGTATTGAAAGAGGGCGGGACCAAGGCAAAGCCGGCAGCGGCGCGTGCCGAGGCTTATGCCTTAGCAGAAGCCCTCAAGAGCATCGGGGAGCCGCATCTCGGTGCCGCGGCGCTCATTTGTTTTGAGTGGCTGCAGCGCCCCGAGAACGTGATCGGGGGCAAGATTACCTGGGGGGACTACCGGGGCGAGAGCCACCCCAAGCATGTACGCATCTTTCACCACAAGACAGGTGAAGTAGTGATGCAACCGCTCGAAGATCAGGAGCGACTTCTCTATCCAGAGTTAGAGGCTTATCTGGCAACCCTGCCGCGTCTGGGAACGCCGATTGTGCTAACAGCGGGCCAACGCGGGCCGGCGCGGCCCTACTCCATGACCTTTGCGGCAGCGAGAGTGCGCAAGGCGCGTAAGCTTGCCGGTTTAGCGGAGTACGTGACTTTGGACGCGTGCCGCCACGGCGGCATGACAGAGCTGGGCGACGCGGAGTTGGCCGAACAGGGCGTGATGGCACTTTCCGGCCATCGCACGCCGCGGGCCGCGCGGCTTTACGTGAAGCGAACTGAGCACCAGCGGCAACGCGCGGCGGCCAAGCGCCGAGCGTGGGTCGAACAGAACGAAACGAGCGCAAGAGTGGAAATGGACGGCGAGTCCGAGAGTGGAAATGGAACGAAAGGGAACGCGCAAGTGCCTGAAAACATTGGAGCGGGCGAAGGGAATCGAACCCTCGACACTCAGCTTGGGAAGCTGATGTTCTGCCACTGAACTACGCCCGCGCACTCCTATCTTGGTCTCCACCTCTTTGTCCCGGCTTTCTAACCCACCTCGCCTGGGCCTGGAAAGCTTTTCCAGATCACGGGACCAAATTCTTGGTTTGCGGCGCATCGAGCGGCTTGCGACAGCGAGCTTGTGCTTGATCATCCCGGTTCGCCGCCGGCAAGCGATCAGGAGGCCCGAGCGTTACCGCCGAGGTCCGCCCGGCTCAAGCCGCAGCAAGGATGCGGCAAGGCCACGCGCACAAGGCCCGCCGACCCCGCAGGCTCATAAATCTCAGCTCGCCTTGGAGACGTGCAACGGCGGGATGCGGCTCTTCCAGGGCATGGCCTTCTCGAGTGCGGTCGCCAGCTGAAGTACCACGTGTTCGGCGGCCGGCTTAGCTGCGATTTGCACGCCGATCGGCACACCGCTGCTATGCATGGCCAGCGGCAGCGAAATCGCCGGCGTCCCCATAATGTTGTGCGGAATCGTGTATTGGCAGGGTACCTGGAACAGCTGCTCGATCAGGTTCTCCCAGCCAACTCCCGGCTTGGACAAATGATAGCGGCCCCACGGCTCGGCAACGCGCGCCGTCGTTGGCGACAGCCAAATGTCGTGCGTTGTGAAGAAGGCGCCAAGTTTGCGGCGGGCGACGTTGGCGGCGTTGTTGGCCGCAATAAAGCGGGCCGGTGTGATGGTTTTGGCCGCCTGATAGACTGAATAGATGGCGGGCTCGAGGGTGTCGGGCCCCGGCTTGCGACCCGTGCGTTTAGCATAGCCATCAAGGCGCGAATCGAAGCCAAAAAAGAAGAGGTCCGTGGTGGCCGAGAGAACTTCAATGCCACCCATGTCGACCTTGGCCACATCCACGCTGTGACCCATGGCCGAGAGCGCCTTGCCGGTGGCATGCACGGCGGCAACGACCTCCGGGTCCACCTTGACGCCGGTAAGCTCATCAAGAACGATGCCGACCTTGAGTTTATGGGCCGGCTTGTTGGCGAGCGTGGCGTAGGGCTCCTCGGGCCTGGGGATGATGAAGGGATCGCCGGGCTGGGGCACCGATACGTAGTCGAGCATGGCCGCAACATCGCGCACGGACTTGGCCTGCACCAGGTTGACGGAATACCCCCAGCCGCCCTCGTCCACCACCGGCCCCACGGAGACGCGCATGCGCGAGGGTTTAAGGCCCACCCCGCCACACAAGCTCGCCGGAATGCGGATTGAGCCGCCGATGTCGGATCCATGCGCGATCGGCACGATGCCGGCCAGCACCGCCGCCTGCGCGCCACCCGAAGAGCCGCCGGCGGAGTAGCCCTGTTTCCACGGATTGGACGTGTTGCCGAAGATGTGGCTTTCGGTGGTGGCCGACATCGAATATTCGGGCGCGGCGGAGCGACCGAGGATGTTCGCACCGGAGGCCTTCAACATGTCGATGAAATAGGTGCTGACCTCGACGGTCATGCCTTCGCAGAGGCGCGAACCAAACTCGATTTTACGGCCCTGTTCGTGTCCGAATACATCTTTGATGAGAAACGGCACGCCGCGGAAGGCTCCCGAGCCCAGCGACGTCTCATCGAGCTTTTCGATGCGGTCCGGATAAAGCTCCACCACGGACTTGACCACCCCATCGATCTTGTCGACCGCGGCGGCGGCGGTTGCAGCGAGTTCTTGCGGGCTCACCTGTTTTTTGGCGACCAGCTCGGCAAGGCCCAGCGCGTCATAGGTCGCGTATTCAGCCAGGTTCATGGGCGGCGTTCCTCCTGCTTGTTTGCTGTTGTGGTCTGTTCATACCATCGTCGACACCGCGGCGGCAGGTGGCGATCCGACACGTTAAGCCGCCCCTGCCACCGTGCCAAACGCTGCATCTTTGCCAGGTGCGGCATCGAACAGGGCCCGCGTGTAAGGATGTTGCGGCGCAGCGAACACCTCCGCGGTCGCACCCTGCTCGACGATCACGCCCTGCTGCATGACGGCAATGCGATCGCAAATCTGCGCCGCCACGCGAAGATCGTGGGTGATGAACAAGACGGCGAGCTCGAAGCGGCGCCGAACGTCATCGAGCAACTTCAAAACCTGGGCTTGCACGGACACATCGAGCGCAGAGACGGCCTCGTCGGCAATCAACACCTGCGGCTCCATGGCAAGCGCGCGGGCGATGGCGATGCGCTGACGCTGCCCCCCGGAGAACTGGTGCGGATAGCGGTCGAGCACGTCCTGCGCCAATCCGACGAGTGTCATCAGCCGGCGCGCGCGATCGAGCGCCTGCTGACGCGGCAGCCCGAAGTTGATCGGCCCTTCAATGATCGAGGTGCCAACCGTGCGCCGTGGGTTCAAGGAGCGATAGGGATCTTGGAACACGATTTGTACGTTACGTCGGTGCGGGCGGAGTCGGCGTTCGGGTAGACGGGCGACGTCGACCTCGCCGATGCGAATCTCGCCCGCCGTCGGGGTGATTAGGCGCGCCACACAGCGGGCCACGGTCGATTTGCCGGAGCCGGACTCGCCCACAATGCCGACTGTCTCACCCCTGCGCACGGCGATGTCGACCGACTGGGCCGCCCGCACGACGCGGCCCGACCGCAACAGGCCGAGCGTGCCGTAGGTCTTGGAAAGCCCGTGCGTCGACAACGCCACGGAGCCCGTCTTGGCCGTGCGCGCTGGCGGCTTGAGAGAGGGCACGGAGGCAATCAGCATGCGGGTGTAGTCGGCGCGGGGACGGCGCAGGATCTCGTCTCGGTTGCCAATCTCGACGATACGACCACTTTGCATGACCGCAACGCGATGGGCGATCTCGGCGACCACGCCGAAATCATGGGTGATGAAGAGGACGCCCGTGCCCCGACGTTGCTGCAGTTCGCGCACGAGCTTGAGGATCTCCGCCTGCGTCGTCACGTCCAATGCCGTCGTGGGCTCATCGGCGATCAGCAAAGCAGGATCCAAGACCAGGGCGGCCGCGATCATGATGCGCTGGCGTTGTCCACCAGAGAGCTGATGCGGGTAGGTATCGATCAAGCGTTGGGGCTCCGGCAGCCGCACCGCGCGCATAATGTCGAGCACACGCAGGCGGCGTTCGCCAGCCGGGAGCTTGGTGTGGATCTCGAGCACTTCGCCAATCTGTTCGCCGACGGTCATGACCGGATTGAGCGCCGTCATAGGCTCCTGGAAAATCATGGCCATGCGCGTGCCGCGCAGGTCGCGCAAACGCGCGCTGTCGGCCTTCAGCACATCCTCGCCCTCGAGCAGGATGCTGCCCGAACGGGCAACGAGCTCGGAGGGCAGGAGCCCCATGATCGCTTGGGCGGTAACCGATTTGCCTGAGCCCGATTCACCCACCACGCACACGATTTCGCCTGGTTGAACCTCGAGCGACACCTCCTCGACGGCGTTGGTCCGGTCGGCTCCCTTCGGCAGCGCGACCGCCAGGTCGTGGATCGCCAATATCGCCCGCGCTTGTCCCATGCCCGCTCACACTCGCTTGGCAAAGCGCGGGTCGAGCGTGTCGCGCAAACCGTCACCCAGCATGTTGATGGCAAGCACCGCGAGCGCCAGAAAAAGTCCGGGATAGAAAATATTGTGCGGATAGACGCGAAACAGCGAGCGTCCCTCGGCCATGATGTTGCCCCAGGTGGGGGTCTCTGGTGGGATACCGACGCCAAGGAAAGAGAGTGCGGCCTCGATCAGGATGGCGGAAGCGCAAATGAACGTGCCATGCACGATCAGCGGCGCAACGGTGTTGGGCAGCACGTGGCGCACGAGCAGCAATGGCGTGGGGGTGCCGACGGTGATGGCGGCCTCCACATAGGGCTCCTCGCGGATCGAGAGCACAATCGAGCGGACCAGTCGCACCACGCGCGGGATCTCCGGAATGACGATGGCGATCACAACGGCGATCAGCCCCGCCCGCGAGAGCGAAACGACCCCCATCGCCAGCAGAATGGTCGGGATCGCCATCAGGCCGTCCATGATGCGCATAATGCTGCCATCGAGCCAGCGCACGTAACCGGCGACGAGGCCGATCACCAGCCCGATCGCCACGCTGATCACGGCTACCGTCACGCCGATGATCAGCGACACGCGCGCGCCATAGAGCACCCGGCTATAGACGTCGCGGCCAAGCGAGTCGGTGCCGAAGCGATGCACGTATTTCTTTTCCTCGCCGCTGCTGTCGCGAATGCTGCGTTCCGTGCCCGGTTTCTTGTTGCGGAACACCGGATTGATTTCGGACGGCGGCAGGGTATCGAGCAAGGGTGCCAGCACCCCGAGCAGGGCCAGCACAACCACGATCAGGGTGCCAATGATCACGCTCGAATTGCGCGCCGCCAGGCGCAGGCTACGGCCCCGCCGCGGCGGGCCCTCAACAAGCTCGGCCGGTAGGGTTTCGATGCTCAATAGCGGATCCTCGGATCGAGGAAGGTATAGGCCAGGTCGACGGCCAAATTGATCAAGACGTAGGCCAAAGAGAACAACAGGATGACGGCCTGGATGGTGGGATAGTCACGCGCCAGCACGGCATCGACGGTGAGCCTCCCAAGGCCCGGAATCGTGTAGACCGATTCGGTCACCACAACCCCGCCGATCAGCAGCGCCACGCCGAAGCCGATCACCGTGACGATGGGGACCGCAGCGTTGGCCAAGGCATGCCGGATCAGTACCTTGGGCTCGGTCTGGCCCTTGGCGCGGGCGGTGCGGATATAGTCCTCGTTCATGACCTCGAGCACGCTCGTGCGCGTGATGCGCGCGATCAGGGCAACAAAGACCACGGCCAGCGTGATCGAGGGCAGGATCAACCGCTGCAACCAACCGCCAACGCCTTGGGCCAGGCGCTGGTAGCCCTGCACAGGGAGCCAATTGAGTTCGATGGCAAAAATGTAGATCAGAACGTAGCCGATCACGAATACCGGCACCGAAAAGCCCAGCACCGAGAACCCCATCACGGCGCGATCGAGCCAGCCGCCGTGGCGATAGGCCGCCAGCACACCGAGCGGAATGGCAATGGCGATGGCGAGCACGATCGTCAAACAGGCGAGCGAAAGCGTCGGTTCTAAGCGGTCGCTGATCAGCTCGGCGACCTGCTTCTTGAAGAAGAACGATTCGCCGAAGTCCCCCTGCAGGGTCTTACCAAGCCAGATTACGAATTGCGTCAGTATCGGTTGGTCGAGCCCCAGGCGCCTGCGGATATCCGCCACCTGCTCGGTATTGGCGTTGTCGCCGGCAATGATGGCGGCCGGGTCGGAGGGCGTGAGGCGCAGCATCAAAAACACAAGCACGGCGACGATCAGCATCACCGGAATCGTCGCCAACACTCTGCGCAGCACGTAGGAGAACATCGCCGGCCAGATCATGGCGAGGGCAGCGCCGTTGGCGGCGCCGCCCTTGAAACCAATCTTACTTGAGCGAGATATTCCAGAATACCGGCGCCGGTGCCTTGAGCATGCCGTCGACGTTCTTGCGCATGACGGCGCCCAAATACCACTGCCCCAGCGGAAGGTGTGTCACGACTTCCGCTGCGCGCATCTGCACCTGCTCGGCAATGGCCTTCTGCTTGGCTGGATCGGTTTCGCGGGCGAACTCATCGCGTAGCTTTTCCATGCCCTCGTCACAGGGCCAACCGAACATCGCCTTGTCGCAGGCGGCGTTCATGAAACCGGTGAAGATCGGGTTGGTGATGTCGACCGACACCCAGGAGGTCAGGAAGGCGTGCCAACCGCCGGCGTTGGGAGGATCCTTTTTGGAGCGCCGCGCCACCAAGGTCTGCCAGTCCATGGACTGCATGTCGACCTTGAAACCGGCCTTCTCCATCAGCGATTTGGCAACGGGGGCCAGATTCGCCAGGATCTGCAGGTCGGTCGAATGCATGAGCACGATGGGGGTGCCGTCGTATCCGGCCTCCTTCAGCAACTCCTGCGCCTTTTTGAAATCCGAGTTGAGTTTGCCCTCCAGGCCCTTTTCCGTGAAGAAAGCCGTCCCGCACGGGTAATAGGAGTTGCAGAGCTTGTAGTATTTGGGATCGCCCACCGTCGCTTCCAGGAAATCCTTCTGATTGAAGGCATAAATCAGGGCTTGGCGCACCTTGGGATTGTCGAAGGGCTTGGCCGTCCAATTCGGGCGGAAGGTGAACTGGTTGCCGAGCACGTTCCAATCATAGAGCTTGACGTTACTGTCGCCGATCGCCAGCGGCAGCAAATCGTGCGGCGGTGCCTCAATGAAATCGATCTCGCCCGCCAACAGCGCGTTGATCGCCTGCTGGTGATCGGAGATGGCGCGCCACTCCACGCGATCGACGTTGACCACCTTGCCGCCGGCAAAGCCGGACGCCGGCTCGGAGCGTGGTTTATACTTGTCGAATTTGACGTAGACGGTCTTGTCGCCAGGTTTCCATTCCTCGCGTTTGAAGACGAAGGGGCCCGAGCCCACGAACTCGGAAATCTGCGTGTTGGGGTCCGTCTCGGCCACGCGCTTGGGCATCATGAACGGCACGTTGGAGGACGGCTTGCCGAGGCCAAGCAGGACCAGGCCCGTCGGCGACTTGAGCTGCATAACAAAGGTCTTGTCGTTCTTGACCGTCAGGCTGTCGACGAACGTCATCAGCTTTTGACCGGTGGAGTCCTTGGCCGCCCAGCGCTTGATGGAAGCAACGCAGTCCTCCGCGGTGACCGGGGCCCCGTCGTGCCACAGAAGACCCTCGCGCAGGGTGAATGTGTGCGTGAGTTGGTCGCCCGAGACTTCGTATTGGCCGACCATCTGCGGTTTGACTTCGCCTTTTTCGTCGGCGGCAAACAAGGTGTCGTAGATCATGTAGCCGTGATTGCGCACGATGTAGGCCGTGGTCCAGATCGGATCGAGGATCTTGAGATCCGAGTGCATCACCGCACGCAGCGTCTTCTGGGCGTTCGCCGGTGCGCTGAGGCCGCTGAGGATCGCGGCAGCAGCCAAGGCAATCAGGCTTTGGCGCAAATGGCCCATCGTCTACTCCAGTTGCATCTTCTGACAAACGCTGGCAACGGCCCTGGGCCACGCCAGTCGACGAATTACACAACGACCGATCGCCAGGAGTCAAAGCATAGATAGGGCTCAAATTTTACCACACTGCCCGTCGCGACAGCAGCGGGCCTTCCGCTCCCTGGGGCTCAGCCTTAAGCGAAAGGCTTCCGTTTTGCCCGCGACCGGCTAGGGTAGCGCCCGCAACTAATGCCCGTGGGCAGGACAAAACGCATGCCGATTATCAACCGTGTTGCAGCCATCTCAGAGGAGGTGGCGGCCTGGCGCCGCGATTTTCACGCCCACCCCGAAATTGGCTTTGCCGTCGAGCGCACGGCGGGCATCGTCGCCGATAAGCTCAAGGCCTTTGGCTGCGACAACGTGGTCTCCGGCGTCGGTAAAACCGGCGTGGTGGGCCTCATTAAGGGCCGTAGGCTGACCTCGGGCACCATCGTTGGCCTGCGCGCCGACATGGATGCGCTGCCGATCCGGGAGGCGACCGGGCTGCCCTATGCCTCCAAAATCGAGGGCAAGATGCACGCCTGCGGCCACGATGGCCACACGGCCATGCTGCTCGGCGCGGCCAAGTATTTGTGCGAAACGCGCAATTTCGACGGCACCGTGGTGGTCATCTTTCAACCCAACGAGGAGGGTCTGACCGGAAGCCTGGCCATGCTCGAGGACGGCCTGATGGATCGCTTTGGCATCCAGCAGGTCTACGGCATGCACACCTCGCCCAACCACGAGCTCGGCTCGTTTGCAATCTGCGCTGGGCCCATGCTGGCGGCGTGCGACAAATTCACCATCGAAATTGAGGGCAAGGGCGCACACGCCGCGCGTCCGCACGAGGGCATCGATCCCGTGGTGATCGCCGCCCAGACGATTATGGCCCTGCAGACCATCGCCTCGCGCAGCATCGACCCGCTCGATGCCGTGGTGGTCTCCACCTGCATGGTGCGCGCCGGCGATGCCTTCAACATTATTCCGCAAAGCGTTGGCCTGACAGGCACTATTCGCAGCTTGAGCAAGGAGGTGCGCGCGGAGACGTTCAGCCGGGTGCGGGCCATTGCCGCGGGCACGGCGGCGAGCTTTGGCGCCACGGCCGAGGCGGATTTTTTAGGGGACGTACCGGTTACCATCAACGACGCCGGCAAAACCGCATTTGTCAGCGGGATTGCCGCCGACATCGTCGGCGCCCAGAACGTCAAGCAAATGCGGCCGATCATGGGGGCAGAGGACTTCTCACACATGCTGAACCAGCGCCCCGGCGCCTTCATCATGATCGGCAACGGCATTGGCCCGGGCCTGCACAATCCCGCCTACAACTTCAACGATGCGGCGATACCGATCGGCGTGTCCTATTGGGTGCGCCTCGCCGAACGGGCGATGCCAAGCTAAAGCGCGCCAGCCGGCCTCATCGGCGCGAGGCGGCGGGCGATGCGCGCAGCGCACCCGAGCCCGTGCTGCAGCACGGGCAAAACGCGGCGTCCCGGCCGGGCTTCAAGCTTTGAGGCCGCGTAAAGCGGTGCGCACTTCGCGCAGGGCCGCATCATTGACCCGATCGCGCCGCTGAACGAGGGCGAGCGTGCGCGTCAAGGCGGGGCGCAAGGGACGCGCCACTAGATCATGCCGGGCGTTCTCGCGCGAGACGGCGGCGAGCGGCACGATCGACGCGCCGAGCCCCGCAGCAACCATACGTTTGACCGCTTCGAGATTGTCGAGCTCCATGGCAGGACGGGCTTCGACCCCGCCCATCGATAACCAGGCGATGATCATCGCGCGCACGTGAGCGCGCGCAAATTCAAGCAGCAGGGGGTGCTGCAAGAGATAAGCCGGGGTGATGCGCGGCGGCAAAGCGCGTACATCGTCGCAAAAGATGGCCACCAGCGGCTCATCCAGCAGCGGCTCCACCTCCAATAAGCGATCGGCTACCGGCAAGCTGACGACGCCAACATCGACCTCGTTGCGGATGAGGCGCTCGACAATGCTGTTGGTCGTGCCTGTCGTGACGATGAGCTCGATGTTGGGCTGGCTGGTGCGCAACTGCTGCAACAGGGGCGGTAGGTGGTAGATCAGCGCCGTGGTGCTGGAGCCGATGCGCACTTGTCCCAGCCAGCCCTCGCGATGGCGGCGCATGGCGGCAAGGAGCCGCTCCTGTTCGCTGGCGATGCGACGGGCGTGTTCGATGAGCTCCCGGCCCGCGGCCGTCGCAAAGGCGCGCTTGCCCAGGCGATCAATGAGGCGCACGCCGAGGCGCGTTTCGAGCTCGCGCACCTGCAAGGAGACCGTGGGCTGGGCCAGGTTCAGGCGCCGCGCCGCGCGCGTGAAGCTCCCCTGGGCTACCACTTCGCTCAGCGTGCTGAGGTGGTCAGGGTTGAGGCCGCGCATCTATTTAGATTTCCAATCATATTCATTGGAACAATAAATTTGAACAATCCAAGAGTCCACCCCATCTCCCCAGCAGCGCTTAAGCCGCAAACGAGACATGGAGACGATCATGAGCACCCTGACCTGGCCGGGCGCGGCAGCGGCCCTCGCGCCTCAGAGTCTGCTCCAGCGCTTGTTGCGGGCGCGCCTGGGCCCTCGGCCAAGCCAACACGCCGCGGCTCGCCGGGCTCGGCTTTGCACCCGAGGCGATCACCGTCCTGCGCCAGGGCCGCGTGCAGCTGCCGGGCCAGCGCCTGGCGCCGCGCTCGGCTCGACTAGACCTCGCCAAGGAGCTTGCGCCATGTCCGCTCTGTCGGGCTGCATCGCCCAAACCCAACCTCACGCGGCAGGACCGCGGCGCCCGGAGCGCGCGCGGCTCGCCTGGGCGTTGGCGACCCGCGTGCCGTACGGCCTGATCGCCGCCTGGGCCGAATGGCGGCGCGTTCGCCGCGCCATTTGCCAGCTCGAAGACCTCAGCGACCGGATGCTGGCCGACATCGGCCTTAAGCGCTCAGAGATCGCCCGGGTTGCCCGCTACGGCCGCGGCGCCATCGACGAGCGGTCGATCCTGGCGGGCATGCCCTAATGGCCGAGGCGGGGCACTCCCCCGCCGCAGCCGCGGCGGCTTAGCCGCTATAGACGGCTAACTCCGCGCGCGTATCGGCAATCGCGAACCAGCGGTGCTGATCGGCCCGGAACTGGCGCCAATTCTCCAGGATTTTTTTGAACTGGTCGCTTTTGCTCGCTTCCTCATCAAGCACGCTTTCGAGCGACGCACGCAAGGCCTTGATGATATCCGGAGGCAGCACCGAAAGCTGCGCGCCGCCTGCAACGACGCGGGCGATCGCCTTGGCATTCTTGGCGTCATAGGAGGCGAGCATTTCCACGAGGGCATACCAGCAGGCATACCTGAGGATCGACTGGTAGGCCGGGGGCAGCGCGGCAAACACCGGTTTCTGAATAAAGAGCTGGTTGGTGGCCTCGAGCTCCATCACGCCCGGGGTGTAGTAGTATTTGGCAACCTTGTGGAAACCCAGCTTCTCATCGTCGTAGGGGCCGACCCATTCGCAGGCGTCGATGGTGCCCTTTTCCAGGGCGGGGTAGATTTCGCCGCCCGCAATCTGCTGTGGGACGGCCCCGAGCTTGGCCATCACCCGACCACCAAAACCGGCGGTGCGCATCTTCAATCCCTGAAAATCGCTCGGTGTTTTGAGCTCCTTGCGGAACCAGCCAAACATTTGTCCGCCCGTGTTTCCAGCCGGCAGGGCGACGACATTGAAGCTGTCATAGATCTCGTCCATCAGCTTGCGCCCGTCACCGAACAAAAGCCAGGCATTGTGCTGGCGCGGGGTGAGGCCAAAGGGGAGGGAGCCATCGAAAATCAGCGCCGGGTTCTTGCCAATGTAGTAGCCGGTGTAGGTGTGACCGCACTCGACGGTGCCGTTCGAGACCGCATCGAGCACCTGCAGGCCGGGCACGATCTCTCCGGCCGCGAAGGTCTGGATCGTGAACTTGCCGTCAGTCATCTCACCAACCAGCCTGGCGATGGTGGCGGCCGCGCCAAACAGGGTGTCGAGGCTCTTGGGAAAGCTCGACGTCAGGCGCCACTTGATGATTTCGTTGCTCTGCTGAGCCAGCGCGGGCGCCGCGGCCGCCAGAGCGGCGCTGGCGGCGGCCAGCCCGCCGAACCGCCGGCGAGACAGAAAGTGAGGCATTGCTGTTTCCTTCCAGAGTTTCGCGTTATTCCTGAGACAGCCTAACACGCGGTGAACGGATCGATGCAACGGCCGATCTGACAGCGGGCTGATTGTGCCAGCGCGCGGGCACCCTGAGGCCGAGAGGCAGGGCTAAACTCAAGGCCACGTGACCACCGGCGGCAGCGAGGACAGAATGGACTCCACGTTGCCCCCCGTCTTCAAGCCGAACACGGTGCCGCGGTCATAGAGCAGATTGAATTCGACGTAGCGCCCGCGCCGCACCAGCTGCGCGTCGCGCTCGCTCGGCCCCCAAGGAGTGGCAAAATTGCGGCGTACGAGCTCGGGGTAGACCGCAAGGAAGGCGCGACCGACATCCTGGGTGAACGCTAGTCCTCCGTCCCAGCCGCCCTCGCCCTCCGCCGGCGTCAGATAATCGAAAAAGATGCCGCCGACCCCGCGCGTTTCCTGGCGATGCGGCAGATAGAAGTACTCCTCGCACCAGGCCTTGTAGCGCGCGTAATCGGCCAGCGGATGGGCAGCGCAGGCCTGCTGCATCGCCGCATGAAACGCCATCGTGTCGGGATCGTCTTGCGAGCGCCGCGCCTCGAGCACGGGCGTCAGGTCGGCGCCACCGCCAAACCACCACTTGCTGGTCACGACAAAGCGCGTATTCATGTGCGCGGCGGGCACGTGCGGATTTTGTGGATGCGCGATGAGCGACACGCCCGAGGCCCAGAAGCGCGGGTCGTGTTCGGCACCCGGGATCTGTTTGCGGAACTCCGGGGCAAACTCGCCAAACACCGTTGAGGTGTGGATCCCCGCCTTTTCGAACACGCGGCCCTTAAGGAGGGACATGCGGCCGCCGCCGCCGGGGGCACCGGTGTGGTCCTGTCGTTGCCAGGGCGTCTGCGCGAATTGGCCGGCTGGACGATCCGACAGCGGCGCGGAGGCGGGCAGCTCCGCCTCGAGCCGCTCGAAGGCCTGGCAGAGGTCCTCGCGCAGGCTCTCAAACCACAAACGCGCGCGCGTCTTGTACTGCTCGAGCGAGTTGTCGACCACCGTCATTATCGGCTCCGCGCGCTTGGCACCCGCCGCGACTGCTCTGGTGCCTAGTCGGGCTTTGTGCTATCAGCTGCCGCGCTCGACGCTACAACATCTCGCGGGAGCACCGCCATGATCGATCGCATCGCGCCTGCCAAACGCTGAGGGTCGCCCGCAGGGCTGTTGCGCCGGCGGCCGACCGAGTGCGCCGCCGCCATGTCTCCTGGCGAGACGTTTCTCCTGGCGAGACGTTCGTGGCTGACCCTCGTCTCTTAAGCTCCTGCGCCTTACGTTTATCCCTGCGGGCCAATTTCCGCCCTCGGCGCCGACCTTTGGGTACCGCAAATGTTCCGTTGGTTTGAAAGCCGCATCGATGCTTTTCCTGAGGCACCGCTGGAGCGTCCGCCGAGCACGCTGCTTGCCTACTATGTCTACTTTATTCGGCCGGTGTGGCCGGCATTTGCCGCCTTGTTGGTGGCCGGCTGCATCGGCGCGCTGATCGAAGTGGCGCTGATGACCTTCATCGGCAATCTGGTCGATCTGATGCGGGGCGCAGCATCGCCGGCCAATTTCATGAGCGAACACGGCCCCATCCTGTTGTGGATGGCGTTTGTGGCCGTCGTCGCTCGGCCGCTGGTGTCGACCGTGCACGACCTCATCAAGAACCAGATTATTTCGGCGCCCGTCACCAATCGCGTGCGCTGGCTCACGCATCGCTACGTGCTGCGCCAAAGCCTCGGGTTCTTCCAGAACGACTTCGCCGGGCGCGTGGCCAACAAGATCATGCAGGGTGCGCCGGCGCTACGCGATTCGGTGGTGCAGGTCATCGATGCCATCTGGTATGCGGCGGTGCAGTGGCTGGGCGCCGCCGTCATTTTCGCGACCGCCGACTGGCGCCTGCTGGCGCCGTTGCTCCTCTGGCTCGCCGCCTACCTGGTGGCGCTGTGGATTTTCGTGCCGCTCATCAAGGAACGCTCCACCGAGGCGGCGGAGGCGCGCTCGATGCTGGTCGGTCGTATCGTCGACAGCTACACCAACATCCTGACTGTCAAACTGTTCGCCCACGCCGAGCGCGAGGACGGCTACGCGCGCTCCGCGCTGCAGGAGCAGATGGGCAAATGGCAGGCATCCTTGCGCGTGCAGACCGCCATGGAGCTCGTCCTTTACGCCCTCAATGGCGTTCTGATCGCCGGCGCCAGCGGGGTGGCCATTTGGCTGTGGAGCCAGGAGGCCGTCAGCATCGGCGCCATTGCCGTCGTTACCGGTCTGGTGCTGCGGATCGTGGCCATGTCGGGTTGGATCTTGTGGGTGGTGGCCGGCATTTTCGAGAATATGGGCGTGGTGCAGGAAGGCATGGAGACGATCAGCCGGCCCACCCAGGTGATGGACCGACCCGACAGCAAACCCCTCGTGGTGCACGCCGGCGAGATCCGGTTCGAGCACATCAGTTTCCACTACGGAGCCCGGAGCGGCGCGGGCGCCGTGCGGCAGGGCGGCGTCATCTACGACCTTTCGCTCAGGATTGCGCCCGGCGAGAAGGTGGGCCTCGTGGGCAGGTCCGGTGCGGGCAAGTCGACCCTCGTCAACCTGCTCTTGCGCTTCTATGACCTGGAGGCCGGCCGCATCCTGATCGACGGGCAGGACATCTCGGGCGTGACCCAGGATAGCCTGCGCGCGCAGATCGGCATGGTCACGCAGGACACCTCGCTGCTGCACCGCTCGGTGCGCGACAATATTCTCTATGGACGCCCCGACGCGGCCGAGGCGGCCCTGGTGGCGGCGGCGCGCAAGGCTCAGGCCGATGCTTTCATTGCGCGCCTGGAGGACATGAAGGGGCGCGGCGGGTACTCCGCGCACGTCGGAGAGCGCGGCGTCAAACTCTCTGGCGGGCAGCGCCAGCGCATCGCCATTGCCCGGGTGCTCTTGAAAAACGCGCCGATCCTCGTGCTCGATGAGGCAACGAGCGCGCTTGATTCTGAGGTCGAGGCCGCCATTCAGGAACAGCTCTACAACTTGATGGCCGGCAAGACGGTCATTGCCATCGCGCATCGCTTGTCGACCATCGCCGCCATGGATCGCCTGGTGGTCATGGACGAGGGCCGCATCGTCGAAGAGGGCAGGCACGCCGAACTGTTGCAGCGTGGGGGCCTCTACGCCGGCCTGTGGGCACGCCAATCCGGCGGCTTCCTGGCCCGGGAGGCGGCCGAATAGGCGGGGCCTCGGCCGTGGGCGTGGCGCGGGCGGGCGCGCCACCCCATATGAGGGGCTCAGGCAGTCCCGGAGCGCGGCATCAGGCCCATGCAACGACACGCTTTTGGCAAAAATGTCCTCGAGGGGGAGCATACCCAGCAATCCCTCGCCCGATTGGAAGCCCTCGCCCAATTGATGGACGGCGCCTTCCTCATTCCAGGTACCAACATCCGCGTCGGGCTCGACGCCGTGATCGGCCTGGTGCCGATCGCCGGCGACCTCATCGCCTCGTTGGTATCGAGCTATTTGATCTGGGAGGCGCGCCAGCTCGGTGCATCGCGCTGGGTGATCGGACGTATGATCGCCAATACTGCCCTCGATACGCTGTTCGGGGCGGTGCCGATCGTCGGCGACGCTTTCGACGTGCTGTTTCGGGCCAACCTCAAGAACCTGGCCTTGCTCCGCCGTCACCTAGAAAAACGTGGTCGCCTCGGCGGCGCCCGCATCATAGAGGGAGAGGCGGTGCGCTTGAACTGAAGCCACCGCTTTGCCGCAAGGCCTCGCCCAGGACCATGGCGGCGGCAACCGCGACATTGAGGGACCGGCGCCCCTCGACCATGGGAATGCGCAGGCGGGCATCGGCCAGCGCGTGCACCGGAGCCGGCACGCCGGCACTCTCGCGGCCAAAGAGCAACGTATCGCCGTCGCGGAAGACGAAATCGCAATAGGGCAGGGGAGCCTGCGTCGTCAGCAGCACGAGCCTGGACGCGCGTGCGCGGCGCGCCCCGTCGAAGGCGGCAAAACTTTCGTGCCGAATAATCTTCACGTGCGCCAGGTAGTCGAGGCCGGCGCGCCGCAAGGTCCGATCGGTCATGTCGAAGCCGGTCGGGCCGATAATTTCAACCGGCGTGCCAAGGCAAGCGGCCAGGCGCAGGATGGTACCCGTATTCTGTGGAATGTCCGGTTGGTAGAGGGCGAGGCGCATGGGGCGCGGGCTCCCTGCTGGCGGGCGCTCGTCAGGGCTAAGAGATCTGCGCCAAATTGCCCTGAACGGGGCAAGGGCGACAGCCTTGTGCATCCGCGGGAAGAATGCAAAAAGAACGCGCGTCAAAACGTCCTGTTGGGAGCGCCGGGGCGATCACCGAGACTTTGCGGTGGGATCGGGACCTGCCGCGGAATAGTGAGACGGGCTCCGGACCTCCGGGGGCGTTGACCAGAAAGCGCGGCGGGCAGCGGGGGCGTGGTGCGGCACCCAGCGCCGGTTCTGCGCGGCCGGCAGATCGTACGCGGCTCAGGGTAGGGGCAAAGGAGGCCGACTTTGGCAACGGGAAGCGTGGAAGACACGAACCGGCGCGACTTCATCGTCATCGCGGCGCAGGCCTTTGCCGGCGTCGGTGCCGCCGTGGCGCTCTGGCCCTTCATCCAGCAGATGAACCCGGATGCTTCCACGCAGGCACTGGCCTCGATCGAGGTGGATTTGAGCCCGGTGAAGGAGGGGCAGGCCATAACGGTGTCTTGGCGCGGCAAGCCGGTGTTCGTGCGCCATCGCACCGGCCAGGAAGTGCAGGCGGCCAAGGAGGTCAAGCTCGCCGACCTCGTCGATCGTTCCGCCCGTAACGACGCCTTGCCCGAAAGCGCACCGGCGACCGATCCCAACCGCACCAAGAAGGGCAAGGAGAGCTGGATTGTGCTGGTGGGTATCTGCACCCACCTCGGCTGTATTCCCAAGGGCCAGAGCCTGAACGACAGCCGCGGAGATTATGGCGGCTGGTTCTGCCCTTGCCACGGTTCGCACTACGATACGGCCGGGCGTATTCGCAGGGGACCTGCTCCGCGCAATTTGGAGGTGCCCACCTACGAGTTCGTGTCGGACAGCAAGATCAAGATCGGTTAAGGGAGCGCGAGATGGCGGGCCACGAATCGACCTACCAGCCGAAGTCGCGTTTCGAGAGATGGCTCGATGAGCGGCTGCCGATTGCGCGCATGATGCACGCGCAATTCGTGGATTTCCCCACACCGCGCAATATCAATTACCTTTGGACCACGGGAGGAATGCTGAGCTTCTTCCTGGGCGTCCAGATCCTGACGGGCATCGTGCTGGCGATGCACTATCTGCCGTCCGCCCACGACGCCTTTTCCAGCGTCGAAGCGATCCGGCGTGACGTGAACTACGGCTGGCTCATCCGCAATCTGCACGCCGTCGGCGCCTCGATGTTCTTTCTTGCCGTCTACATTCATATCGCCCGCGGCCTTTATTACGGTTCCTACAAGGCACCGCGCGAGGTGTTGTGGATCTTGGGCGTCATCATCCTATTGCTGATGATGGCGACGGCATTCATGGGTTACTCGCTGCCCTGGGGCCAGATGAGCTTCTGGGCCGTGACCGTGATTACCAACCTGTTTTCCTCCATCGATTCGATCGTGCCTGGGCTCGGTACCCGCATCGTGCAGTGGCTGTGGGGCGGCTTTTCCGTATCGGGCACGACGCTGACCCGTTTCTACAGCCTGCACTATGTGCTGCCCTTCGCCATCGTCGGCGTTGTCGTCCTGCACATCTGGGCGCTGCACACCGTCGGCCAGAACAATCCGACGGGGCTCGAAATCAAGACCAAGTCCGACTCGGTGCCCATGTCGCCCCATGCCGTTATGAAAGACCTGTTCGGCTTGGCCGTATTCATGGTGCTGTTTACCTGGTTCGTCTTCTTCCTGCCGGACTATCTCGGACACGCCGACAACTTCATTGAAGCCAACCCACTCTCGACGCCGCCGCATATCGTGCCGGAGTGGTACTTCTTGCCCTATTACGCGATCCTGCGCGCCATCCCGAACAAGTTGCTGGGCGTGATCGCCATGTTCTCCTCCATCATCTTGCTATGCTTCGTGCCCTGGCTCGACACATCGCGCGTCCGCTCCACAAAATACCGTCCCCTTTACAAGTGGTTCTTTTGGCTGTTCATCCTGACGGTGATTGCGCTCGGCTATCTGGGGTCCAAGCCTCCCGAGGGGCTCTACGTATTCTGGGCCCGCATCTTCACGGCCTACTACTTTATCCATCTGTTGTTGGTGCTGCCGATCGTGGGCGTCATCGAGACGCCGACGCCACTGCCGCGCTCGATCAGCGAGGCAGTGCTCGCGGGGGCCGGCGGGCCTGTCAGTGTCGGGGCGGCAAGCGCCCCAGAGAAGCGCTAGGCCGGGGAGCGACATGACGCCAAGGTTTGCCTGGAGGGGAGCCCCGAGCGTGGGCAGCGTCTTTGGTGCGCTGTGGTTGGCGCTCGCCGCGCCGGTCAGCGCCGCCGAGGACGCGCACCCCGAAATCCATCGGCAGCATTGGAGCTTCGGCGGCGTGCTCGGGCATTATGACGACGCACAGCTGCAGCGCGGCTTCAAGGTGTATACGGAGGTCTGCGCCCGCTGTCATGGCATTCGACGGCTGGCCTTCCGCAACCTGGCCCAGCCGGGTGGCCCGAGTTTCCCCGAGGCCGCCGTCAAGTCGCTAGCGGCCACCTATCAAGTGGATGCCGAGCCCAACGAAGAGGGCAAGGTCGGCCAGCGGCCAGCAACCCTCGCCGACAATATTCCGCCACCCCACCGCAACGAACAGGAGGCCCGCTTTGCCCTCAACGGGGCGCTGCCGCCCGATCTTTCGCTGATTACCAGGGCCCGTGCCGCCGAGGAGGCCACGCCGTTCTATCGCGTGCCCGATCGCATGTTGCGCGACGTCCTGACCGCCTATCAGGAAAGCGGGGCCGACTACGTCTACGCCTATCTATTGGGCTACAAGGAGCCGCCGCCCAACATCAAACTCGCCGACTTTATGAACTATAACGTCGCCTTCCCCGGTCACCAGACGGCCATGCCGAACCCATTTCTGGGCGGCGATGGCATGGTGAAGTACGACGACAACACGCCCGCCACGCTTGACAACTATGCGCGCGACGTCACGGCCTTTCTGGCCTGGGCCGCCGATCCCAAGCTCGAAGAGCGCAAGCGCATGGGCATCCTGGTGGTGGCCTATATCGTGCTGACGGCCCTCTTGCTCGGCCTAGCTAAACGCCGCATCTGGCGCGACGCGCACTAGGGGGTGGGGCACGAGCCGAGCCCTGACCCACCCACCGCCTGACTTACTTCACCGCCGAAAAGGCGGTAGGGGCCAACAGCATGCTCTTGACGTTGGTGAGGATCGGGCCGTCGCGCTCGCTCGCTGCGCGCGCCGCGATCCAGGCCGGATCCGCCTGAAAGGTCGTCCACTTCTGCTCGCGTTCCGCCATCGATTCCCAGGCCAGCAGATAGTAGAGATCGTGATTGCCATCGCCGATCAGCACGGTCCAAAACCCGGCCTGCTTGATGCCGTGTTTCTCCCAAATCTTGAGGGTTTCAGTCTCGAAGCGCTTGAGCAACGCGGGCAGTCGTCCAGGCAGGCAGCTATAGACGCGCAGTTCGTAGATCATGTCCGTCTCCAGTATCAAGGAAGCCCACGATCCTGGCCCGGGCGCGCCCAGCGCACAAGGCGGCGCACGTGAATTGCGCGCTTTGCGCAAAGGCGACCTGGGCGCGCGGGGCGCGCGGCCCTAGACTGGTCTTACTGAGGTTGCGACCCGCGTTCGACGCCTCCCAACCATAGGGGCAAGCCATGACCAAGACCGTGCTCGGTATCATTGGGGGAAGTGGGCTCTACGACATTCCGGCCCTCAAGCGCGTCAATTGGCAAGCCGTGTCGTCGCCCTGGGGGGAGACCTCTGATGAGATCCTGTTTGCCGAGCTCGACGGCCTGCCGCTGCGCTTCCTACCGCGACACGGCCGCGGCCATAAGCTGCCGCCGTCAGCCATCAATTACCGCGCTAACATCGACGCCTTGAAGCGTGCCGGCGTTACCGACCTCATCTCGCTCTCGGCCTGTGGGTCGCTGAAGGAGGAGCTGCCACCGGGCCACTTCGTGCTCATCGACCAGTTCATCGATCGCACCTTCGCGCGCCAGAAGAGTTTTTTTGGGCCCGGCTGCGTCGCCCACGTCTCGATGGCCGATCCCGTCAGCCCGGGGCTGGTCGAGCGCATCGCAGCGGCGGCCGAAGACCTGTCGATCCCCCACACGCGCGGCGGCACCTACCTGGTGATGGAAGGCCCACAGTTCTCGACGCGGGCGGAAAGCAACCTTTATCGCAGCTGGGGCTGCGCGGTGATCGGCATGACCAACATGCCTGAGGCCAAACTCGCCCGTGAGGCCGAGATTTGCTATGCCACGGTGGCCATGGTGACGGACTACGACTGCTGGCATGCCGAGCACAGCGAGGTCGATGTCGCCACCGTCATCAAGGTGCTCGGCGAAAACGTTGATAAGGCACACGCCTTGATCGCGCGGGTGGCGCGCGATTTTCCGCGCCAGCATCCCCCCTGTCCCGTTGGCTCGGATCGCGCCCTCGAGGTCGCCATTATTACCCCGCCCAGTGCGCGCGATCCCGCCCGCATCGCCAAGCTCGATGCGGTGGCGGGGCGCATCCTCCGCAGCGAAGGCGCATGAACCCCCGCTGCGTCGCGCTCAAAGCCTCAGGCACGCGGGGCGCAGCCTGGGTGCGGCTTCAGCACGCGCGCGGTCGAGGCTGGGAATTTCAGCAGCTTTTCGGCGGGCCGCACCGGCCGACGCACCAGCTCACCGCCGCAATTCGGGCAGCGTCCGCCCGGCAGCCGCTGGCCCGCACATTCGGCGCAAAACGTGCATTCGAACGAGCAGATGAGTGCGTCCGCCGCATCGGCGGGCAAATCCTTGTCGCAACATTCGCAATTGGGTCGGAGCTCGAGCATCGGCCTTCCTTTTCCCGTTGCCGCAGCTAGCATGGTCGGCCCGTCACCACCAGGCAAGGGAGACTGTAGATGAAATTTGCGGAATTGATTGAGCGCTTTGCCGCGGCGGCGAGCGCCGGCGATGGCGACGCACTGGCGGATCTCTTCACGCCGGAGGGCAGCTACGATGACTATTTCTTTGGGCCGTGCCGTGGGCGCGCGGCGATCAAGCAGATGCTGGCCCATTTCGCCGAGGGAGGCCGGAACTTCCGCTGGGAATTTTACGACCCAGCGCTGTCCGGTGAAACCGGCTACGCCAGCTATCGCTTCAGTTTCAATTCCACGCGCAAAGAGGCCGACGGCTGCCGCGTCGTGTTCGATGGCATCGGCCGTTTTGACCTTGAGGGGGACCGCATCAAACGCTACTCGGAGGTTTTCGACCGTGGCATGGCCTTGGCCCAGCAGGCCTTCGAACCCGAGCGGCTCTTGAAGATCGAGCTCAGATATGCCGGCGCACTGAAAGGCCGGCCCGAGTGGGCGGCGCACCTGAAATGAGGGGCGATTGCCCGCGACCCAGGCTGCGCACGCCCTGACCGCCTCGCCATAACGGGCAAAGCGCTGGCCCGCGCCAAAGTGATCGGCAAGGTCGCGTTCCCGCAAAGCCCCGACCAGCAAGACCCCGCGCCGATGCGCAACCCCGAGGCGCCTGAGCTGGCAGCCCTTCGGCCGCCGACCGTTCCCAGGCACGGCCCACGTTGAACCTGAACCTTGGTATGGCGCCCGCGCGCCACCCCGTCTAGCCGACGCCGGCGGTCGCGGGACGATCGGTGCTGGCGTGCCGGAGCGTGCGCTCTCGCCAGGCCTCGCTGAGGGTTATCCGTGCGGTGAGGAGCTGCGGCGGGCAACGCTCCTCCAGCGTGCTCAACAGCGTTGCCAGCACGCGCCCGGCGTGCCGAGCTGTGACACTACCGATCGGGGCCGCCAAGAGGAGACCGAGGATGATGGGGCTCATCCAGGCGAACACGGCGGGCGAGATGCTCCAGCAGATTGCGGCTCCGGCCAGGCCCCAGGCGGAATGCCAGCGATGCTGGTAGAGGAGTTCGGCCAGGCTGTTGCCCGCTCCCACGCGGCGCTGCGCACCCCAACCCGCATCGCGGCCAAAAAGAATGCTGGCGACCGCGTTGCTTTGGCTCACCATCAGCAATGGCGCAATCAGTGTGGAGAGCACCGATTCGATCAGCACCCCAGCGGCAATGCGCGCGATGCCGCCGTGTTGCCGGCGCTCGGCGGCATTGCGCAGCGCCCAAATGCCCCCCAATAGCTTGGGCAGATGCACAATCAGCACCGTGACCAGGAACAGCGTCAGCGCTTTTTGCGCGTCAAAAACCGGCCACTTTGGAAACAGCGAGACCTCGCTGCCGAAGTAGGTCGGGGTGGCGTATTTGGCCTGCACGGCCAGCACAATGCCAACCAGCAAGGTCAGCGCCCAAATCGGCGAGGCGAGATAGGAACACGCCCCCATGGCGAGATGCGCGCGACTGATAAGCGGCAGGTTGTGCATGGCAATGAGACGCACGTGTTGCAAGTTGCCCTGGGCCCAGCGGCGGTCGCGAACCACCAAGTCCTTGAGCGTCGGCGGACATCCCTCATAGGAGCCGCCCAAGGACGGTACCAGGTGGACTTCCCAGCCGGCCCGCCGCAGCAAGGCGGCCTCGACGAAGTCATGGCTGAGGATGAGCCCGCCGAGCGGGGGCGCTCCGGGTAAGGCCGGCAGCCCGGCCGAGCCGGCGAAGGCTTCGGTGCGGATGATGGCGTTATGGCCCCAATAGTTGCCACCGGGCCCGTGCCAGGCGGCAAGACCCGCGGCAACGACGGGGCCATAGTAGCCGGCGGCGAATTGCTGCAGGCGCGCAAAGATCGACTGGCCGCCAACCAGGCGCGGCACGCTTTGGATCAGGCCCACGCGTGGGTTGGCTTCCATGCCGGCGACCAGGCGCAACAGGCTTTCGGCGCTCATGATGCTGTCGGCGTCGAGAATTATGAAATAGGGATAGGCGGCGCCAAACCTTTCGATCCAGTCGCGAATGTTGCCCGCCTTCTTGCCGAGGTTGGGCGTGCGCCAGCGCAGATAGACCGGGATGGGAACCTGCGCTCTGAGCTCGGCGTAAATCTTCTGTTCGCTCGCGCGTTCGCTGGCGTCTTGCGTGTCGCTCAAAACGAAGACGTCGAAGCAATCGACGGCATTGGCCGCCGCAATGTCTCGGCACATCGCCTCGACCGTGGCCGCCACCGCGGTTGCATCCTCGCGATAGACCGGAAACAAGAGGGCGGTACGCGCACGCTTGGCCGCTACCGGCGGCGGCAACTCGAGGGTGTCGCTCGTGCGTTGCAGCATGAGCGCAACAAACCCGATCACGGCGCTGGCCGAGCCCACGGCGACCCAGGCGAAGCAGGCCGTGCTCAAGCACCAAAACACCAGCTGCAAGACGGTGGGCGTTTCCACCGACAGGACCTGGTAGAGCGTAACGGCAAAAGCCGCCGAGCCCACGCTCCAGAGCAGCAGGAAAGCCGAGCGTGCCGCGTGCACGCGCTTGCGCGCCCGCGCCTCCCTGCGACGTTCGGGCCACAGCACCTGCTCGGGCATGACGCAGGGACTTTCCTCGGGGACAACTGGATCCGGGCGCGCCGGCACAGTTGTCACCGCCGCCGTCTTCAATCCTTCGTCCATCGGTATAGCCAGGTTTCGGACACGGGGTTGTCGTTGACCTGCAGCACCAGGCGCAACTCACTGGTCGCGGCACCTTTGGGATCCAAGCTGAACGAAACGCGCAAACCGTCCATATCCGGATTTACCTGCACGACCGGGGCGCTCACCGCGCCTTGGCTTGCCGTCACGCGCGCAAAGGGCAGCTCGCTGCTCGAGGGCGAAACGAAGCCCTTGAAGTCCACCACGAACTGCTGGACGCCGGCCTTGCGTTGCGACCCAGCAATCAGGCCGGCGCGGCTCGCGTACACATAGGCCCCCGGCCAGCTGCGCGGGACGTCATCGGGCCAGGAGAGTTTGTAGTTGAAGGCGTGCGCCTTGCCCGCCGCCAGCACCTGCGCGGGCTTCCAGTAGGCCACGATATTGTCGTGGATTTCTTCCTCCGAGGGGATTTCGAACAGTTCGACGACACCGCCGCCCCAAGCCTCGCGCGGTTCCACCCAGGCGCTCGGCCGACGCTCGTAGTTCGCCTCCAGGTCCTGAAAGCCCGCAAAACTGCGCAAGCGTTGGATCAGCCCAAACCCCCGGGGATCGCGGTCCAGGAAGTCGCTGGTCTGTAGGCGGCGCGGATTATTGAGCGGCCGCCAGATGTGCTCGCCCCAGCCATTGACGATGGCCAAACCGTCCGAATCATGCACGGCGGGGCGAAAATCGTTGCTGCGCGCGCGGTTGATGCCGGAGAACAGAAACATGCTGGTCATCGGGGCAATGCCGACGTCGGATAGCTCACGGCGGGGATAGAGCGTCGATTGCACGTCGATCGCGGTCGGCCAGCCCGGGCTGACCTCGAAGCGATATGCGCCCGTGACCGAGGGACTATCGAGCAAAGCATGGATGACGATCTTGCTGGCGCCCGCTTGCGGCTTCTCGATCCAGAAGCGGCGGAACTGCGGAAACTCCTCCCCCTCGGGCTTGCCGACATTCAGGGCCAAGCCGCGCGCGGAAAGGCCATAGATCTGGCCGCGTGACAGGGCGCGAAAATAGCTGGCCCCCTGGAAGACGATGATTTCGTCGAACAGGTCGAGCCGGTTTAGTGGGCCGTTGATGCGAAAACCGGAAAACCCTAAGCGGGCCTCGGGCGCCAGCTTGCCGGCGAGCGGACCAAGGTCAAAGTAGGCGTTGTCGGGGGAGAGCAGGCGGGCGTTGCCCGCATCGACGAGATTGATTTCGATCGGTGCCTTGAACAGCCAGCCGGTGGGCAGAACCTGCAGCTCGAAATTGAGGTTTTCCCCGCGCCAGATGGTGCGCTCGCGGCGAAACCTGATCTGCCGAAATTGGTCGTAGTTGAGTTCCTGGGCGCCTTTGGTGCTGTCCGCGGCCGGCGCCTCATAGGCCTTCTTCGCCAGCTCGCTCGCCGCGCGTTGCACGAGCTCGTGCGTAAAGGGCTCGGCCGGAGCTTGCGCGCGCGCCGCCATTGCGCCGCTTGCCAGCACGCACAGGAGCACGGCACTCAGTTGCTGAGCCTTGCGGAACAATCTCATCCGACCATCTGTTGCACACAACCCGCACCTGCAAACGGCGCCTCATTGCGCAGCGGCGCCCGGCAGCGGCGCCCGAATGAGAGCGCCTAAGGCTGCTGGTAACGTGGCAAAAACCGGTTTGTTCCGGGACCCGCAGGGCTCTCCTCAAGAGGGTCGCAGGTGCACGACCCTGCCGGGCGGCCGGCGCGCCAGGGCCGTGCGCACCCTGTCGTGCAACGCGTTACCGACGAACGGTTTACCGATGATTTGGGCTTCGCTCACGCCCTCAAGCGCGGCCCGGTCCGCGTAGCCGGTGACGAATAGGATTGGTAGCGCCGGTCGCGTGGTCTGTACACGGCGCGCCACTTTGGCAGCGCTCATGCCGGGCAGGGCGAAATCGATCAGCATCAAGTCGATGTTGACGCTGTGCTGCAGAAGCTCGAGCGCGGCCCTGTCGCTGCCGGCCTCCAGCACGGTGTAGCCCAGGTCACGCAGGCTCGCGGCCGTAACTTCGCGCACGGCATTGCCGGCGAGGTGGCGATGCCCAGTTGCTACGCGTCCTATCAGCTGCCGGAGATTATCAGGCCGCGTGGCGGTGGCGTGAGGCGGGTGGGGACAATGCAGCACGCATTTTTTGGCTCGGCGCCGCGCGTGGGGACTTTCGCGCGCCCTGGCGGGCGTCTGCGGTGCCTTGGCCGACCGGGTCCGCCCAAGAGCACTGAAGGGTTGCGTTGGGCGCCAAGCTTTCCGCCCCCGCGCTTTGGACAAAGGGCGCGGTGACCCTGAACACCGCGCCCCCTTGGATCACGCCGGGGAAGATAGATTTCTCAGGGTACCGGCACGCTAACGCGGGGTCGTTGAACTCACTCTGAACGGGGCATTCATGACTTGTTCACACCTTGCACGCGGGCGTGCATGCGACCGCGAAGCGCCTGACTCCAAGAGGCTTTTTGCCAACACCGCCTGCGCGCCCCCGTCCTTTGCAAAGCCTAAGCGGCACCATTGCGCGCTGAAATGTGCCGTCGCGAGGCGGCCGTTAGCGCCGCCTTAACCCGTCCGTGGTGTGCTGGCGCCGGTGCGTCAGTGAAGGCGTCTGTCATGGTTTGGTTGCGTCTTAACGCGTGCCTGCCCACCCTCGCGCGCCTGTCCTTTGGCCCCCTCGCGGTTGCGCTCCTGGCGGCGGGCTGCGCGGGGTCGTCGGGCCCTGAGGCCGTCCGCATGGAAACCCGCAGCGTGCTTGAGGCCGACGGCCTGCCGGCCCAAGTGCAGCCGGCCGCGGACATTCGCCAGTTGCCCGACGATCCGAGCGAGCCCTTCAGCGCGCGCTACGGCAGCGTGCCGGCGGCTCACCTGGCGGGCGGGGCAGCGCCCCCGAGCTTTGATGCCGAGGCCATTATCGCCGCGGCCATTACGGCCCATGAAATGCGCAAGCCCTGAGCGGGCCCAGGGTCGCGCCCTAGAAAAACGCCTGCAGCCCCGTCTGCGCGCGCCCCAGGATCAAGGCATGCACGTCATGGGTGCCTTCGTAGGTGTTGACGGTTTCCAAATTGGCGGCGTGACGCATGACATGGTACTCGATCTGGATGCCGTTGCCGCCGTGCATGTCGCGCGCGTTGCGCGCAATGTCGAGCGCCTTGCCGCAATTGTTGCGCTTGACGATGGAAATCATCTCCGGCGCCGTGTTGCCCTCGTCGAGCAGACGTCCGACCCGCAGCGCGCCCTGCAAACCCAAGGCAATCTCGGTCTGCATATCGGCCAGCTTCTTCTGCACCAGCTGGGTGGCCGCCAGCGGCCGGCCGAATTGTTTGCGCTCCAGCGTGTAGGATCTGGCCCGGTGCCAACAATCCTCGGCGGCGCCCATCGCGCCCCAGGCGATGCCATAGCGCGCCCGGTTGAGACAGCCGAAGGGACCCTTCAGACCGGACACGTTTGGCAAGAGATTGTCCTCGGGTACGACCACGCCATCCATGACGATCTCGCCCGTGATGGAGCAGCGCAAGCTCAGCTTGCCACCGATCTTGGGTGCCGACAGACCTTGCATGCCTTTTTCCAAGACGAAGCCGCGAATTTGGCCATCGTGCGCTGCCGACTTGGCCCACACGACGAACACATCCGCCATCGGTGCGTTCGAGATCCACATTTTGCTTCCCGTCAGCCGGTAGCCATCGGCAACCTTTTCGGCCCGCGTGGTCATGCCGCCGGGGTCTGAACCGGCGTCGGGCTCCGTCAAGCCGAAGCAGCCGACCCATTCGCCAGAGGCGAGCTTGGGCAGATACTTCTGCCGCTGCGCCTCGGAGCCGTAGGCATGGATTGGATACATGACGAGGGAGGACTGCACGCTATTCATGGAGCGATAGCCGCTGTCGACGCGCTCGATCTCGCGTGCGACGAGCCCATAGGAGACGTAGTTGGCACCCGCGCAGCCGTATTGCTCCGGCAGGGTTACGCCGAGCAAACCCAGCGCACCCATCTCGGTGAAGATGGCCCGATCGGTCTTTTCGTCGAGGTAGGCTTCAATCACGCGCGGCAGCAGCTTTTCTTGGGCATAGGCCCGCGCGGTGTCGCGGATCATGCGCTCGTCTTCGCCGAGCTGGCTTTCGAAGAGGAAGGGGTCATCCCAGGCAAAGCTCGCAGCCGTTCGCCTTGGCGTCTTCTCTTGCATGACCTAGTCTCCCGAGGAACAAGCGAGGGTGCGCTGGCTCTTGCTTGATGGCGAACTTCGAATACGGCTTCGTCGCGATTTTTTGAAAGGACGCTCCGCCGCCAGCATGCCACACTCAGCGTTGACCCCCAAGGATCACGCTGGACACCCATGGAGGTTCTATCATGACAATCAAAAAGAAGACGGCGCTGCTGGCAAGCCTGCTTGCCGCGGCCACGATCTCGCTTGCTGTGGGCTCGGCCGAGGCGCGTCACGGCGGCGGCGGACACGGCGGCGGACATTGGGGCGGCGGTGGCGGGCATTGGCGCGGCGGCGGCGGACACTGGGGTGGCATGGGCGTTAGGTCGCATGCCTTTGCGGGCGGACACCGTGCGTTCCGACACCATCATCATCGGCACGCTCGGTTCTTTGCCTTCGCGCCCTCCTACTATGATTACGGCTATGGCTATGGAGATGGCTGTTACTGGTTGAAACGCCGGGCGCTCTATACGGGGAGCCGCTACTGGTGGAGTCGCTACTACAGCTGCGTCGACGGCTACTAGTAAGGCGAGCCTGACGGCGGAGCCGGCGACGGCTCACGCCGGGTCAGAGGGGACGTTCCCATTGGGGCGTCCCCGGCGGCGCACGCGCTTCGCCGCTGCCTTACTCCATGCCGGCTTTGAGGCGTTCGATCGCCACCAGCTCACGCGTGGCGTTGGCTTGATCGAACAGCGCCCGGAGCGCCAGACCGAAGACCGCCAGTAAAAAACCGAGGAGGATGAGGCCACACCCGAGGCCAATGAGACCGGAGATGGGGATGCCAAGGTCCGGGCGCCCGAGCAGGGCAGAAACGGGTGGCCCGGCGATCCCGGCGGCGAGGATCAGCCAACCCAGGAGGCTCACGAGCCCGGCGAGGGCTCGGCCGAAGGGGTAGTGATTGCGCGGTGCGAGAGACTTGAGGCGCCGGGGCTTGCGCCCCGGGGCCGCGCTGCGCCCGCCGGCTTCGGTTGCCTGGGAGGCACCATTGGGATGCCAGATCTTCGGCTGCCAGCCGCCGTTGAGGCGCGCCAGGCCTTCGCGCGCTTCGGCGGCCTCCGGGCTATAGGCGAATTGGTCGGCGGTTTGCCGATAGAATTGAAAGGCTGCCTCGATGTGGCCGTCCGCCTCGGCGCGGCGCGCGGCCTCCAGCAGCTGAAAGGGCGTGAACTGCGGCGCGGCCTGTAACATCGGTCCCGAAAACTCCCGCACGGAGGACCCCGGACCAAGATAGCCTGGCTCAGCACTTTCTTTCCATCCCGCACCCCCGGCACCGAATTTTTTATTCGGCCGTGTTGGCACAAAAGCCACGGTCAAGGCCTGCGGCGGCGGCGGTGCGAGCTTTGCACAGGGAAATGGGCAATCGGGCGCGGCAGCGTTCAGCCGCGCGCCGCCGCCCGTCGGTTTTGTCGATTGCCGACCAGGTCTTCCACGACCGCGGGCTCGGCCAGCGTCGAGGTATCGCCCAGGTTGGAAAAATCGTCTTCGGCAATCTTGCGCAGGATGCGGCGCATGATTTTGCCCGAGCGCGTTTTCGGCAAGCCCGGAGCGAACTGGATGACATCGGGCGTGGCAAGGGGCCCGATTTCCTTGCGCACGTGCTGGACGAGCTCCTTCTTCAGCTCCTCGCTCGGCTGATGCCCCGCGATCAGCGTGACATAGCAGTAGATGCCTTGGCCCTTGATGTCGTGCGGATAGCCGACCACGGCGGCTTCCGCCACCTTGGCATGGGCGACCAAGGCCGATTCGACCTCGGCGGTTCCGAGCCGGTGCCCGGAAACATTGATGACGTCATCGACGCGGCCGGTAATCCAGTAGTAGCCGTCCTGGTCCCGGCGGCAGCCGTCGCCGGTGAAGTACATACCCTTGTAGGTGGAAAAATAGGTTTGCACAAAACGCTCGTGGTCACCGAACACGGTGCGCATCTGTCCTGGCCAGCTATCGAGGATCACAAGGTTGCCGGAGGCCGGGCCTTCCAGGATCATCCCCTTGTCGTCGACCAGCGCCGGGTTGATCCCGAAGAAGGGCCGCGTCGCCGAACCCGGCTTGAGTTTGGTGGCACCGGGTAGCGGCGTGATCAGAATGCCGCCGGTTTCCGTCTGCCACCAGGTGTCGACAATGGGGCAGCGCCCGTCGCCGACCACGCGGTAATACCACTCCCAGGCTTCCGGATTGATCGGTTCGCCAACGCTGCCGAGCAGCTTGAGCGATGAGCGGTCCGTGCGTTTGACAAAGTCGTCCCCGGCACCCATGAGGGCCCGGATCGCGGTGGGCGCCGTATAGAACGTGTTGACGCCCCATTTATCGATCACGTGCCAGAAGCGCGACGCGGTCGGATAATTGGGCACGCCCTCGAACATCAGCGTGGTGGCCCCATTGGCCAACGGGCCATAGAGGATGTAGCTGTGGCCCGTCACCCAGCCGACATCGGCCGTGCACCAATAGATGTCGCCCTCGTGATAGTCGAACACCAGCTCGTGCGTGAGAGCCACAAAGACCAGATAGCCGCCGGTCGTATGCAAAACGCCCTTCGGTTTGCCGGTCGAGCCCGAGGTATAGAGGATGAACAGGGGATCCTCCGCCTGCATCGGCTCGGGCGGGCAATCGGCGCTGACCTTGACGAGCTCGTCGTGCAGCCAGATGTCCCGTCCGGCGGTCCAGGGCACCTGATTGCCGGTGCGGCGCACGACGAGGACCTTTTCGTCGCCCTGGCCCTTCTTGAGAGCCTCGTCGGTATTCTTCTTGAGCGGGATGGTACGGCCGCCGCGCACACCCTCGTCCGCCGTAATGATGAATTTGGAGTTGGCATCGACGATACGGCCGGCCAGGCTGTCCGGCGAGAAGCCGCCAAACACCACCGAGTGCACGGCGCCGATGCGGCTGCAGGCCAGCATCGCATAGGCGGCCTCGGGAATCATCGGCAGGTAGATGGTGACGCGGTCGCCCTTTTTGACGCCGTTGGCCTTGAGCACGTTGGCGAACTTCGAGACGCGCTCGTGCAATTGCCGGTAGGTGATTTTTTCGTCGTGGGTGGGGTCGTCGCCCTCCCAGATGATGGCGACCTGATCGGCCCGCTTTTTCAGATGCCGGTCGATGCAATTGGCCGAGACGTTGAGGACACCATCCTCGTACCATTTGATGGAGACGTTCTCGGCCGCATAGGAGGTGTTCTTGACGCGCGTGTAAGGTTTGATCCAGTCGAGGCGCTTGCCCATCTCGCCCCAGAACAGGGTCGGATCCTCCAGCGAGCGCTTGTACATCGAGAGGTATTTGCTGTTGTCCACCCAGGCGCGGCTCGTCCACTCGGCGGGCACATTATAGGTCTTATCGGACATGGGGTTCCTCCCGGGAGGGTCGCTCGTTTGCCCTATTATCGGCACCAGGACGCAATGAGCAACTGGCTCCTTGGTCGAACGCCTGTGCGCGGCAATGGGATCCGGCGCCATCGGGGCCGAGCTCGTGGCCCGATCTCGAGGCCTGCTCGCCTAGGCCGCGCCGCGCTTCGCCTAGCGCACGCCGCACGCGCCTAAAAGGCTGCCCTGGAGCAAGAGCACGCCCAGCCAGTGCCCGCCGTCGATCGGCGTGAGCGTGGTCTTGGCGCCCTGGAAGGCGTGGTTGACGGCTCGAGCGTGCTGGCGACGAATCCAAACCACAGGAAAAGCCGCGGCAATCGCGCCCGTGCGTGGGCTCGGCGCCAGGCCGCCGCGCGCCAGGGCTTGGCGAGCGCCCCATCCAGGCGGCACCGAAGGCGAAGCTGCTCTAGGCCGCCAGCAGCGCGGCGAAAGAATTGAGCACCGTCGCGTCTCCTTGGCCGGCGCAGGTCGCGGGTCGCCGGCAACCCTCGCCGAGCTATCACGAGGGCCTATGCGACGCCATTTCCAAGACAGAGGTCATGTCCGTCCGCTTTGTCGCGCTTCAGACGCCGCTCGTCCGCAAGCTGCAGGCGGGCGGCGAGGACGCCAATGGTCAGACGCCTGAGCGCCATATCTCGTCCGACCCGGGTGTTCCGTGCCGGCATTGCCTGCAGCTTGTGGCGCACGGCGAGCCCTATCTCATTCTCGCGCACCGGCCCTTCCCGGCGCCGCAGCGCTATGCGGAGCAGGGTCCCATCTTGTCTCGCACGCAAAGGACTGCACGCTTCACCCCGCGCGTGGCGCGCTGCCGGGGATGCTGGTGATGGTGAGCCCGTCCTCCCTGATCCGCGGCTTTGGGAGCGACGACCGGATCGTCTACGGCTCGGGCAGAATTGTGCCCACCGCGCACCTCGTGGCGGCCGCGGAGAGCCTGTTCGCCGCTTCGGGCATTGCTTATAGTCATGTCCGCTCCGCCGCCAACAACTGCTGCCAATGCCGGCTGGAACGGGTTTCTTGAGCGGCTCCACGCCGGGCGCCCGGCGGCCGCCCTCCGCCTTGGGCCGCCGCCGCGTGGCACCCTTGCCGGCCACATTGACAGGCCATCCCCGCTCACCCTAACTGGCCCTGGATCCAAGTTTTTGGGGAGGCTGGTAATGGCAGTGCGACGGCTCGGCATCGTGATGCATGGCGTGACCGGGCGCATGGGCAGCAACCAGCATCTTGCGCGTTCGATCGCCGCCATTTGCGCGCAAGGTGGTGTGCCGTTGGCGAACGGTGATCGGGTGATGCCCGATCCGATCCTGGTGGGCCGCAACGCGGACAAGCTTGCCGAGCTCGCCAAGGCACACGGGTTCTCCCGCGTGAGCAGCGATCTTGAGGCCTGCCTCGCCGACCGCAACGACACCGTGTTTTTCGACGCGGCGACCACCCAGATGCGCCCCACACTGCTCGCCCAGGCGATCGCGGCCGGCAAGCACGTTTATTGCGAGAAGCCGGTGGCGACCAATCTGGAGGCAGCCCTGGCGATCGTGCGACAGGCCAAGGCTAAGCGCATCAAGCACGGCGTCGTGCAAGACAAGCTGTTCCTGCCCGGCTTGAGGAAACTCAAGCTGATGATCGAGGCGGGGTTTTTCGGCCGGCTTCTCTCGGTGCGCGGCGAATTCGGCTACTGGGTGTTTGAGGGTGATCTGCAGCCGGCGCAACGCCCCTCCTGGAACTACCGCGCGGAGGATGGCGGCGGCATCATCCTTGATATGCTGTGCCACTGGCGCTACGTGCTCGACAATACCTTCGGCAGCGTGCGGGCCGTCTCTTGCCTCGGTGCCACGCATATCCCCGAGCGCATCGATGAGGCCGGCAGGCGCTATAAGGCCAGCGCCGACGATGCAGCCTACGCCACCTTTCAGCTCGCCAATGGCGTGATCGCGCATTTCAATAGCTCGTGGGCTACGCGCGTGCGCCGCGACGATCTGTTGACCTTGCACGTGGATGGCACGCACGCCTCGGCCGTAGCTGGCCTGCAGGACGTCGTGTGCCAGCACCGCATGGCGACACCCAAGCCCGTGTGGAATCCCGATGTGAAGCAACCGATCAACTTTTTTCAAGGCTGGCAGCCAGTGCCGGACACGCAAAGCTTCGACAATGGCTTCAAGCTGCAGTGGGAGGCCTTCATCCGCCACGTTGTCGAAGACGCTCCCTACAATTGGGATCTGCTCGAAGGCGCCAAGGGCGTGCAGCTTGTGGAGTGTGCCTTGCAAAGCTGGAAGGAACGGCGTTGGATCGATGTTCCCGAGCTGCAGGCCTAAGCGGTGTCGGTGCCGTCAAGTGCCAGCGCTGAGAAGGAGCGGTGCGCGCAGCAACGCACGACAGAACGGACGACAGAGCCATGAACGCACCAATTCTCTCCGGTATGCGCATCAACTTGCCGACCGCGGCCGGCACCCTTGAAACCTTCGTGTTATCGGAGCCGCGCGCCTACCCGGACAGGGCCAAGGGCACCTTCAATCGCTTGGCGCTTGCCGCCGCGCATGTGGTGGCCGACGCGACCGCCGCCAACGATCCCTGGCTTGAGTGTGCGCTCGATTGGGATCGCACCATCGCCTACCGCGAATACCTGTGGGACCTTGGCCTGGGCGTCGCGGAGGCCATGGACACCGCCCAGCGTGGCATGGGGCTTGACTGGCCAACCTCGCTGGAGCTCATCGCGCGCGCCACGCAGGCAGCCAAAGCCTGGGAGGCGCGCAACGGCCGGCCAGCCCCCATCTTCTGCGGCTGCGGCACGGATCATCTCGATCCTCTCAAGGTGCGCTCGCTCGCCGACGTGATAGCTGGCTACGACGCGCAGATGGCCGCGATCGAGGCGCTCGGCGGTCGGCTGATCGTGATGGCGAGCCGCGCGCTGGCCCGCATCGCCAAGTCGCCCGCCGATTACGAACGCGTCTATGCGCACGTGCTCGCGCAGGCGAGCAATCCCGTGATCATCCACTGGCTGGGCGAGATGTTCGATCCGGCACTTGCCGGCTATTGGGGGCACGCCGATCATCGCCAGGCGATCGAGCGCGTGGTCGGCATCATCCAGGCGAACGCCGCCAAGGTTGACGGCATCAAGATCTCCCTGCTCGACAAGGACAAGGAGATCCTGATGCGCCGGCAACTGCCGGCGGGGGTGCGCATGTATACGGGCGACGACTTCAACTATGCCGAATTGATCGCCGGCGATGCGCACGGCCACAGCGACGCGCTCCTTGGCATCTTCGACGCCATCGCGCCGGCGGCCTCCGCCGCCCTCAGCGCCCTGGCAGCCGGCGATCGGCGAGGCTACGAGGCAATCTTCGAACCGACCGTCCCCCTGTCGCGCCACATCTTCAAGGCCCCGACCCGCTTCTACAAGACGGGCGTGGTGTTCATGGCCTACCTGAATGGCCTGCAGGATCACTTCGTCATGGTTGGCGGCCAGCAAAGCGCGCGCTCGCTGCCGCACTTGGCCGAGCTGTTCCGCCTCGCCGACCGGGCCGGGCTGATGCGCGATCCCGACCTGGCGCGTCGGCGCATGGTGCGGGTCCTGGCCGTGCATGGGATCGCCTGATGCGCGATTTGTCTGCGGGCCTTGCGCATCTCGCGATCAATACCGCGACGCTGCGCAAGCAGCTCGACCTGCCGGCGATCGTCGAGGCCTGCGTCCGCCGCGGCATCCCCAGCCTCTGCCCCTGGCGCGATCAGGTTGCGAGCGCCGGACTGGCCAACGTTGCGCGCCACCTCAAGGACGCCGCGATGACCCTGTCAGGCTACTGCCGCGGCGGCTTCTTTCCGGCCGCCGACGCGGTCGGGCTCAGGGCGGCGCTGGACGACAACCGCCGAGCCATCGACGAGGCCAAGACGCTCGGCGCACCCTGCCTGGTGTTGGTCGTGGGCGCACTGCCGGGGGCGTTGCAGGGCCGACCGGCCCACAAGGATATTGGTCTGGCGCGGGCGCAGGTCGTCGACGGCATTGCCGCCACGCTTGCCTACGCGCGTCAGGTGGGCATGCCGCTCGCCATCGAGCCGCTACACCCCATGCAGGCCGCCGACCGTGCCTGCATCAATACCACCGAGCACGCGCTCGACGTCTGTGACGCGCTCGATCCGAACCGCACCGGCACCCTGGGTGTCGCCATCGACGTCTATCACACCTGGTGGGATCCCAAGCTCGAAGGCCAAATTGCGCGCGCGGGCCGGGATCGGCTGCTGGCCTATCACGTCTGTGATTGGCTGTTGCCCACCTCAGATCTTGTCAACGACCGCGGCATGATGGGCGATGGCATCGTCGAGCTGAAGAAAATCCGCGGCTTCCTCGAGGCCGCGGGCTACGCGGGGCCCGTCGAGGTCGAGATCTTTTCCGAGCGCTGGTGGCGCGAACCCGCCGAGACCGTGCTGGACACCTGCGTGGCCCGCTATCACACGGTGGTGTGATCGTGCCCGTCGCATGTGAGCGGCGCACAAACGCCGGCAGCATTGCCGCCGTGCATCCGCGGCGGCGCGCGGCAATTTTGTTGCCCGCTGTTTTTGCGCTATGCGACGAGGCCGGGGCCACCCTTTGTGCGCCCCCGAGCGAGGTACTACGCAAAATGGCCCCCGAACCCGCAACCGACCCCACCCAGATGGCGGCGCGTGAGCTCCTCGCTCTCTACCGCCGCAAGGCGCTCTCGCCCGTGGAAGTCGTGGAGGCGACGCTGGCGCGCATTGCGCGCTTTAACCCCAGCGTCAATGCCTACTGCCACGTCGACGCGGAGGGCGCCCTGGCGGCCGCCCGCGCCGCCGAAGCGCGCTGGCTCGCCGGCAGCCCCCAAGGCCGCCTCGATGGCGTGCCACTGGGGGTCAAGGACAACATCGCCGTTGCCGGCATGCCCTTGCGTTTTGGCTCGCGGCTGACGCCGCCGGAGGCGCACACGTTCGATGCTCCGGCCGTGGCGCGGCTCAAGCAGGAGGGCGCGGTGCTGTTGGGCAAGACGGCGATGCCCGAGTTCGGCTGGAAGGCGACCAGCGACAGCCCACTCACCGGGATTACGCGCAATCCCTGGAACACGGCGATGACGACCGGCGGCTCCTCGGCGGGCGCCGTCGCCGCCGTGACGCTGGGGCTCGGCAGCCTGCAGCTTGGCACCGATGGCGGCGGGTCCATCCGCATTCCCGCTGGCTTCACGGGCTGCTACGGCCTCAAGCCCACACGCGCGCGGGTCCCGGCCTTGCCGACCTCGGCGCTCGGCACCCTGGCGCACCACGGCCCCTTGACGCGCACGGTCGCGGACGCGGCGCTGATGCTGGCGATCATCGCCCAGCCCGATGCGCGCGACGTCTATGGCTGGATCGACCCTCAACCCGATTACTGCGTCGGGCTCGAGGACGGCGTGGCCGGCCTGCGCGTGGCCTTTTCCCCCACGCTTGGTCGCCGCCTTGAGGTTGAGGTGGATGTGGCCGCACGCGTGGCCGAAGCCGTCAAGGCGTTCGCCGGCCTGGGTGCCCACGTGGAATTGGCAGACCCCGACATCGGCGAGGACGCCATCGCCGCTTGGAACGCGATCTGGTGGCCCGGCATGGCCTATCAGCTCGCCCTCTTAAAGGGAGACCCTGCGACCGTCTGTGATCCCGGCCTGGTGGCGGGTGCCAATGCGGGCCGGCAAATTCAGGCGGTGGCATTGATCGGCGCCGCGCTCGCCCGCGCTGAACTGCACCAGCGCATGGCGCGCTTTTTTTCCAACTACGATTTGCTGCTGACGCCGACGCTGCCGCTAGCAGCCTTCGAGGCTGGCCACTTGCTGCCGCCAACGGGGACGTGGGGCCAAGCCTGGACCGACTGGGCGCCCTTTAGCTACCCCTTCAACTTGACGCAGCAACCGGCGGCCTCGCTGCCGTGCGGCTTCACGCGGCACGGTTTGCCCGTCGGCTTGCAGCTGGTCGGGGCCATTGGCCGCGATGATCTGGTGCTGCGCGCGAGCCGGGCCTTCGAAGCCTGCCAGCCGTTCCCGATGCTGACCATGCCGCGCCACCCCTGATCCGGCGCGCGCCGCCCGCAGGCCGTCCCCCCAAGTTTGTGTTCCGCCGCCCCCGACTGCTATCGTGACGGCCGTGCGATTGGGTTGCTGCATAGCCCGTTGGAGGAACCGCATGTCCCTCGTCCCTCGTCGCGGTCTGATTGCGCTTCTCGCGGGCACCGGCCTTTTCGGCCTCGTTGGCCCGGCGGGGGTTGCGGCCGACAGCTCCGCTCAGGCGCGCCTTGGCGCTCCCGCCCCCAATTTCACGCTGAGCGACAGCAACGGCCGCTCGGTTTCGCTTTCCGACTTCAGAGGCAAGACCATCGTATTGGAATGGACCAATCACGAATGTCCCTATGTGCGCAAGCACTACGGCGGCCAAAACATGCAGGCGCTGCAGAAGAAATGGACGGCGCAGGGCGTGGTCTGGCTGACCGTGATCTCCTCGCGTCCTGGCGCGCAAGGCTTCGTGCACGGGCTCGAGGCAAACAAGCTCACGGACGATCGCGGCGCCGCGCCCACGGCGGTTCTGTTGGATCCCAATGGTGGGGTCGGCCGCAACTATGGGGCGCAGGTGACCCCGCACATGTATGTCATTACGGGCGACGGCGCCTTGGTCTACATGGGCGGCATCGACGACAAGCCGACCGCGCGCTTGGAAGACTTGAAGGGAGCCAAGAACTTTGTGGACGCGGCGCTGAGCGAGGTGGTTGCGGGCAGGCCGGTGTCCGTCAAAACGTCGCGGCCCTATGGCTGTAGCATCAAATATTCCTCTTGAGCGGCCCGAGATCTCCGCACGGGCCGGGTCGCGCCCCGCCGCTTCCGGCTGAGCCGGAGGGCGGTCGTGTTGGCCTTGGGTGTTGGCAAGCCGATGCCGGGCGCCACGCTCAGGTCTTTTGTTAGCCCCGGGGTGGCTTCCTCTCACCCTTTCCCCCAACGTTTGGGCCGAAGCCGATGACCGATGTGACGTTGACCCAGGTTGCCCTGTTCTTGGCCGCGGCGGTGGTGGCGGCACCGCTGGGCAAGCTTTTGCGCATCGGCAACGTGCTGGGCTACCTGTTGGTCGGTGTGCTGATCGGGCCGTTCGGGCTTGGCTTTGTGGTCACGGTCTACGAAGTCACCACGGTCTTGCATTTTGCCGAGTTTGGCGTGGTGCTGTTGTTGTTCTTGATCGGGCTGGAGCTCAGACCGAAACGGCTGTGGTCGATGCGGGCGGCCATCTTTGGCCTCGGCGGCGCCCAGGTCGCGCTAACGGGTGCGGTGCTGGCGCTTCTGGCCATCGCCTTCGGGCTTGCGTGGCAGGCTGCCGTCTTTGCCGGACTGGCCCTGTCGCTCTCTTCGACCGCATTCGCCCTGCAGATTTTGGAGGAGAAGGGCGAACTGGCGCTGCGACATGGCCGGCTCGCCTTCGCCGTCCTGCTGTTCCAGGACCTGGCGGCCATTCCCTTGATCGCCCTGCCGCCCTTGTTTGCCGTCACGGTCAAGGACGCAACCCAACAGATGGAACTGCTGTCGGCGGCCAAAGTCATTGGCGTGATCGTGCTGGTGGTGGTGCTCGGTCGCTACCTCCTCGACGGCATCTTCAGCCTCGTCGCGCGCACGCGCGTCAAGGAGGCGATGACCGCCAGCGCGCTATTGACGGTGGTGGGCGTCACGCTGGTGATGGAACAGGCCGGTCTATCCGCCTCGCTCGGTGCCTTTATCGCCGGCGTGCTGCTCGCAGATTCGGATTACCGCCATGAGATCGAGGCCGACATTGCACCCTTCGAAGGCCTGCTGCTCGGCCTGTTCTTCACCGCCGTCGGCATGTCGCTGAACCTCGGGCTCATCGGCAAAAGCCCGTGGCTCGTCGCCGCCGTGGTGGTGGGCCTGCTCGCCAGCAAAAGCCTGATCCTCTACGCGCTCGGTCGGCGCGCCGGTCTGGAGGCCGGCCCCGCGCGCCGGTTCGCCTTGGCGCTTTCGCAGGGCGGCGAGTTTGCCTTCGTGCTCTTTACCACCGGACTCGCCGCAGGCGTGCTGGAGCGCGCGGTGGCCGATCTGTTGGCGGTTGCCGTCACGCTTTCGATGGCGGCAACCCCGCTGTTGTTGCTGCTGGAGGAGACGTTTGTGCCGAAACCCGTCGTGGCGCGGGCCTTCGACGCCATACCCGCAAAGGACGGGCACGTGGTGATCGCCGGCTTCGGCCGTGTCGGGCAGATCGTGGCGCGTATCCTGACGGCCAAAAAGATTGCCATCACCGCGCTCGACTCCAGCCCCGAGCAGGTCGAGGTCGTACGCAAATTCGGCGCCAAGATCTACTACGGCGATGTCAGTCGCCACGAAATCCTGGAGGCGGCGCAGACCAACAAGGCGCGCGCCTTCGTGCTCGCTGTCGACGACGTGGAGGCCTCGGTGCGCATCGCCCAGATGGTGCGCCAGCACTATCCGCACGTGCCGATCTACGCGCGCGCCCGTGACCGCCGGCACACGCATAGGCTGATGGATCTCGGCGTGACGGCGATCCGGCGCGAGACCTTCCTGTCCTCGATCGAGTTGAGCCGGGACCTTTTGCGCGGCTTGGGGCTATCGCAGCGGGAGGTGAGCTTTGTGGTTGAAACCTTCAAGGCGCACGACCGGCGCCGGCTTTACGAGGACTATCGCCACTATACCGATGTGGAGAAGCTGCAGGCCCGCGCACGCACCTCGGCGCAGGAGCTGGAGGATCTGTTTGCCCAGGACGCGGCCGAACAGGCCAAAGCCGAAGAGGAGCAGAAGGCGTCCTGACCGCGGACTGTCTGTTACTGCGGCGTCATGTACTTGAGCGCGGCGCCCGAAACTGCGCCGCCAACCACGCAGGGGATGCCCACTTCCAAGTGCCCCAGCGCGCCGGCAACGATACAGCCGAGCGCGAGCGCGGTCTGTCCGGCCGTGCCCCACCACTGAACGTTGCGGGCGGAGGCCGGGCCCTTGATCTTGAGCTGGTCGATGGCGCCCATGGCTTCCTTGCGTACGCGGCCGAATTCGAAGGTTTCCGCGGCGTCGATCACTTCCTGCAGGACCGCGCGGTTCTCCTTGGTCTCATGCTTCATGGAGAGCTTCAGCATGTCCATCAGTTCTTTGTCGCGCGATGCATTGGTCGCGAGCGTCAATTTCGCCATGGAACCGACGGTCAAGCGATCGACGTTGTTGGGGTCCTTTGACCATTCCAGGATCGAGACGATGCGCATGACCGGTTCGTAGGAGCCGGTGGCGAAGTATTTGCCCCACAGCATGTCGAGCGGCGCCGCCCCGGAATCCAACGGAAGCTGCTTGAGGGTCGGCATCTTGTCGTGCACGAAGCGGTCGATCAAACCCTGCCGGGCCGGCATGCGCTCGGCAAACTTGAGCATCAGGGCCTTCCACTCCGGCAGATTGGAATAGGCAATGGCGCGCACGATCACGACCTGATCTTCCGGCGGCATCGGGAACATCTTGGCGACCAGCGCTTCGGCCTTCTTGGGGTTGGTCTCCAGCACGCCAGCCAGGAAGCCGACGTAAACGCCGGCCGTTTCCAGATCGCGGAATAAATTGAGTTCGCTCATGGCGCGCGCCGCCGCGGGCGCTTTGGCGGGCTCCGGCTTGAGGCGATAGCCGTTGATCCAGCGCAAAATGCTTTCCGAGGAAGAAAATTCGCCCTTCTTGGCCGCAGCGGCCGCCTTGTTCGTCGGTGCGGCCGCGGCTGCTGGTGCGCCGAACGCAATCAGCGTGATGATCAAAGCGGTTACGGCACGCATTTCGTTTCCCCGTGCGCCTCGCCCCCGCGGGTCGCGCTCGCGAGATGAGGCGTTGGGCATGGCGGTTTTGTGGCGCAGGCCGAGCCGGCGCGCCGGGAACGATTCCAAAGCTGGCTGGTTTGGTTGGCAACGTCACTTCGCCACATAGACCATTCGAGGAGGTCACATGCGTTTTGCAATCGTCACGGCGGCCGCGGCGGCGCTGGCATCCCTCGTCGCAGCCAACTCTGCGTCGGCCCAGGTGGGATTCGGCATCTACGTCGGACCGTCCTACTCCTATGACGACTACGACTATGCGCCGCCGCCCCCGCGCGCGCGTGTTTATGGCTATACCAGCACCTATGACTATGACCCCGGGCCCGACGTGGTCGTGCGCGTGCCACGGCGCGGCGGTTGCGGTGAGTTCTTCTACTGGGATGGCAACCGGTGTGTCGACGCGCGCGTCAACCCCCCGGGTCTGCGCTAGCGACTCATTTCCGCCTTCTCGCGCGGCGTTCGCCTCAGTTGGTGTCTCGCACCACCGATATGTCAGGAGCTTCTTCGTTCTTCATGCCTTGGACGTGGTAGCCCGCGTCCACATGATGGACCTCCCCGGTGACGCCGCGCGAGAGATCGGACAACAGATAAAGTCCGGCCGCACCCACCTCCTCAATCGTCACGGTGCGACGCAGCGCCGAGTTGTACTCATTCCATTTCAAAATGTAGCGGAAGTCGGCGATGCCCGACGCTGCCAGGGTCTTGATCGGACCGGCGGAGATGGCATTGACGCGAATGCCGCCCTTGCCGAGATCGGCGGCCAGGTAGCGCACGCTCGCCTCCAGCGCCGCCTTGGCCACGCCCATCACGTTATAGTGGGGCATGACCTTCTCCGCCCCGTAGTAGGTCAGCGTGAGCAGCGCGCCCCCCTTGCGCATCAGTTTTTCGGCGCGCTGGGCCAGCGCGGTAAACGAGTAGCAGGAGATCAGCATCGTCTGGGTGAAGTTCTTGGCGCTGGTGTCGATGTAGCGGCCATCGAGTTCGGCCTTGTCGGAAAAGGCAATGGCGTGCACCAGGAAATCAAGCTCGCCCCAGCGTCGGCCAAGCTCGGCAAAGACCGCGTCCATCGAGCCGGCATCGGCGACATCGCAGGGCAGCACGATTTCCGAGCCCGCCTCCGCGGCCAGCGGTTCCACCCGCTTTTTCAGGGCCTCGCCCTGGTAGGTAAAGGCCAGCTTGGCGCCCTGGGCGGCCGTCGCCTTGGCAATGCCCCAGGCGATCGAGCGATTATTGGCAACGCCCATGATGAGGCCGCGCTTGCCCTGCATCAGCGTGCCAGCCGGACTGTCGGCGGCAGGTCCCGCCATCTCCCAATATCCCTCTAAAGAAACGCGCCATTTGGCGCCTGGACGGCGCTTGAGCCCCGCATCCTACACCAACGGTCACCCGGGTCCAGGTGCCCGGCGGGCGGCCAGTGGCGGCGCGGCGAGCTTGCCCAATAGCCCCGCCAATTGCTCAGCCTCAGCTCGGCTCAGGCGGCTGCCAAAATGTTCTTCGACGGCGGCGGCGTAAACCGGCCACATGCTGCGGCGCAGTCCCCGTCCCTTGGCGGTGAGCAAAAGTACGTTGTTGCGCCCGTCGCGCTGGCATTGGTGGCGCTCCATCAGGCCCTCACGCTCCAGCCGGTCGACCAGGCGACACATCGTATATTGCGCCAATTGCGTGCGCTCCTGGACTTGCGCCTGGCGCAGCATGCCCTTGGGCGCGCGCTCGACCTCACTGAGCACATGGTACCAATCGAGCGGCGGCAGCGCGGCACGCTTCAGCCGCTCCTCGACCTTGTCGATCAGCGTGCGCTCGGTGCGCAGCAAGCTGATCCACGCGTCGAGGACTTCGGCTGTCGGCTTAGCGTGCATCACGATCAATTATAAGCGAGGCGCCTTGCGTTGGCACGTCCGGCAATGTATGCAGCTGCAATAAATGCAAGTGCATGCATAACGCATTGCGCCCATTGGTCAAGTAGGAGATGTCTGATGAAGCTCTTTTATGCGCCCGGTGCCTGCTCGCTCTCTCCGCACATCGTCCTCAACGAAGCCGGCCTGGCCTTCGACAAGGTCAAGGTCGATACCAAGAGCAAGGCCATGGAGGGTGGTGACTACCGCTCGATCAACCCCTTGGGCTACGTGCCCGCTCTCGAGCTCGACGATGGCACCATCCTCACCGAGGGACCGGCAATCGTGCAATGGATCGCCGACCGGGTGCCGGAAAAGAAGCTAATGCCGGGGAACGGCAGTTTGGACCGCACCAAGCTGCAGTCCTGGCTCAACTTCATCAGTACCGAATTGCACAAGGGCTTCTCGCCCCTCTTCAACGCCGCCATGCCGGAGCAGGCCAAGCAATTCTTCCGCGAGCGGCTCGCCACGCGCTTCCAACACCTCGATCGGCATTTGGCGGATAAGGATTACCTGATGGGCAAGGACTTTTCCGTTGCCGATGCCTACCTGTTCACGGTTTCGAACTGGGCCGCCCACACGGGCGTCGACCTGTCGGGCTTTGCCAACGTTTTGGCCTATCGCAAGCGCGTCTTGGCACGTCCAGCGGTCAAAGCGGCCATGCAGGCGGAAGGGCTTATTAAGTAGGCGGTAAGTAGGCGTTAAGTTGGCGGTAAGTAGGGGGTAGGCGCGACGTCGGCTGGACGCAGGCCTTAACGCGGCCGGTCGGTATCCTGGCGGCTCCCTGGCGAGCCGCCAGCGTCCCTCGCCAGATAGTCTTCAAGCTTGCGCTTCTCCCAGGCCGCAATGGCGCGCGAGCCACGCGCCGACAGCGCCAGGCCGTGCGCCAACACACCGGCGCCCCAGCCGAGAAAGACCCACACCACCCACCACGGCCCGCCGGTCAGGCTGTTGAGGATCAAGAGTCCGGCGAGCACGAGGGCAAATACGGCGAGGTGGATGTAAAACCCCTTGAGGGCAGCGACCCGACGGCGGGCCTCCGCGAGCCGCGCCTCGCTCGGCGTTGCCGCCGTTGGCCGTGTCTCTTGGCCACCTGTCTTAAGGGGGTCCGTCACCTGCGGGTCCATGCCGCAGAGCTGATCACGCAACCTCAAAGATTCAAGAGCAAAACGACGCCTGCGACGATCAGGAAGATGCCCAGGGCCTCGCGCGAGGCCAGCCGTTGCTTGAAAAGATTGCGCGACAGGATCTGGGCGAACAAGACCTCGACGAGCGCCAGCGTCCGCACCTTGGCCGCGCTCTCAAGCGCAAAGGCCAAAAACCACATCTGGGAGGCAAAGGCGCCGGTGAAGCCCGCCACCAGGGAGGGCCGCCACTCGCGGACGATGGCCATGAGCTTGGCGCGGTCGAACAGCGCCAGGTAGATGGACAGAAGCGCCGTCTGAAAAATGAGACCGAGCGCCAGCGTGGTAGTGGCGGCCAGCACGAAGTTGGGGGCGTTGAGCGCCCGAATACCGCCGCGAAAGCCGATGGCCGCGATGGCAAACATGGCGCCCGAGGCGATGCCGAGCAGGGCCGGGCGCCAGGTGAAGGCCTCCTGCGCATTGCTGCGCGGCCAGGACATCATCAGCACCCCCGCGGTTGCAATGCCGATGGCAAGCGTCAGCCCTGGCGACAGCCGATCGCCCAGGAAAGCCAGACCAAAAATGGCAACCTGAACCGGCTCGGTCTTGGCGTAGGCGGTCGTGACCACGAAGGAGCGCTCGCGCATGGCGGCGAGCAGGAGGGCGGTCGCACTGATTTGCGCCAGCGCCGCCGCCGCGCTCCAGGCCACCATGCGGGCGTTGAGCGTGGGCAGGCCCTGGCCCGTGGCCAGGAGCACCAGGGCCAGAAACACAAGGCCAAAGGGCAGCCCAAAAAGGAAGCGCACGTGGGTGGCGCCGACGGTGCCCAGCGTGGTGGTCAACTCTTTTTGTTGCGCGTTGCGCAACACCTGCCCACCGGCAGCCAGGACCGTGAACACGGCCCACAACCAGGACATCACCTTGACCCCCGAGCCCCTTGATTTTTTGAGCCGCCGAAATAACGGGAAGCGGTGCCCGCGGCAACACCGGCGGCCAGCGAGGCTCACCCGTGACGGGCCTTGCGAGTTAGAACGTCGACTTGAACCTCAAGTGATCCATACGGTCGATGGATTTCAGCTCGAAGCGGCGCTTTTCCTGGTTTTGCAGGACGTCGAGGGGGATCAGCGTACCCGCCGCGCCCAGCGCCCACACCTTGCGGTAGAAGTCCGCAAGCCCCGTGGCTGGCCGTCCATCGACGCCGATGAGAACGTCACCCTTTTGCACGCCGGCCTTCTCCGCCGGGCCTCCGGGTGCCACGCGCCCGACTAGGAGCTTGCCGCCGCTTTCCTCCGTGGTCAGGCCCAGCCAGGGTCGTCCTGGGCCTGGTACGCGGCCCTCGGAGAGAAGATCAGCCATGATGGGCGGCAGCCGGTCGATCGGCACGAACATGTTGCCCGGCGCGCCGCCCGCGGCGTCCCCCACAATCAGCGAGCCGACACCGACGAGCTTGCCCTCGCGATTGATGAGGGCGGCGCCGCTCCAGGCGGGATGCGGCGGCGCCGTAAAAATCGCTTCCTCGAGCAGGTATTCCCAGCTGCCGGCGAACTCGCGCTTGGCCACCACAAAGGCGGGCGCGACCATGTCCGGCCCGCCGAAGCTCGCCACCAATACGGGATCGCGCTCCTTGAGTTCGTGCGACTTGCCAAAGGCGATCGGCCGCAGGTTCAAAGCCGCCGACGCCTTGAGCAGGCCAAAGCCGGTTTCGTGGTCGTAGCCCACCACCTCCGCCGCCAGGTTGCGCTGATCGTTGGTGACGATCTCGGCAGCATGCGCCTCCAGCATTAAATAGCCGATGGTCAGGACCAGGCCGTCGGCGCCGATCAGGATGCCGGATCCCTCGCGCTCGGCCCCGAGCGTGGCAACGCTGCGGCCCTCCGGATTGATGAAGGTCTTGATGCGCACGACGGCCGCCGCCAGCGCCTCGACCGATGGGGCTTGCGCCAGCGCACTCCCGGCGCCCACCCCAAGAATGGCGGCGGCCAGCACCGCTGCGCCCAGGCACTGAAAAGCGACCGGTGCGCGCCAAGTCGTGTTCGGCATGGCTTGCGCTCGAGGCAAGGGTTGGCGAATAGCCAGCATGCCCCGGAGCCAAGCTGGGGTGCTCATCACGATGCCGTGACCCCGGCCGCGACGAGCCCGCGCGCGTCCTCGAGGATCATCGCGGCCGCCTTTTCCGCGATCATCAAGGTGGGTGCGTTGGTATTGCCCGAGGTGATCGTTGGCATCACCGAGGCATCGGCGACGCGAATGCCGGCGAGCCCGTGCACCTTGAGGCGATGGTCGACGACGGCGCCGTCGTCGTGGCCCATTTTCGCGGTGCCGACCGGATGGAAGATGGTGGTGGAGATGTCGCCTGCCGCCGCGGCGAGCTCGGCATCGCTCTGAAATTCGAGGCCGGGCCGGAACTCCTGCGGACGATAGCGCGCCAGGGCGGGCATCGACACGATATTGCGGGTGATGCGCACGGCGGTGGCCGCCACCTGCCGGTCCTCCTCGGTGGCAAGATAGTTGGGCTGGATCTGCGGATGCTCGGCGGGGTCGGCGGAGGTGATGCGCACCCAGCCGCGGCTGGTGGGCCGCAGGTTGGCGACGCTGGCGGTGAAGGCCGGAAAGGGGTCCAGCGGCTCGCCGAACTTGGGCAAGGTCAGCGGTTGCACGTGATACTGCAGGTTGGGCGTGTCGCGGCTCGGATCGGACCTGACGAAGGCGCCAAGCTGGGAGGGCGCCATCGTCATGGGACCGCGCCGCGTCAACGCGTACTGGGCGACAAAACCGGCGCGCTGCAGGAGGCTTTGAAAGCGCTCGTTCATGGTGCGCGCGCCTTCGACCTTATAGGCGCAGCGAATCTGCAGGTGATCTTGCAGATTGTCCCCCACGCCCTTCAACTCGTGCCGCACGGCAATGCCGAGCCCCTGCAGCAGGGCGCCGGCGCCAACGCCGGAGAGCTGCAGGACCTGCGGCGACCCGATGGCACCTGCGCACAGGATCACCTCAGCGCGTGCGCGCAGCGTGCGGCGCTCGCCAGCCCGCTTGAGCACGACGCCCGTGACGCGCTTGCCTTCAAGCGTCAGCCGTTCGACGACGGCCTCCGTTTCCACCATCAAATTGCGGCGATGCTTGATCGGCCGCAAAAAAGCTTTCGCCGTGTTCCAGCGCACCCCGGTCTTCTGGTTGACGTGGAAGTAGCCGCAGCCCTCGTTGTTGCCGCCGTTAAAGTCCTCGACGTTGGGAATGCCAGCCTCCGCCGCGGCCGCGCGAAAGGCATCGAGGATCTCCCAGCGAATGCGGGCCAGCTCCACGCGCCACTCGCCACCGCGCGCGTGCAGCTTCTCGAACGCGCCGGGCGCCAGCGCCTCGGGATCGAGCGCCCACTGGTCTTCGTGTTTTTTAAAGTAGGGCAGCACGTCCTCCCAGGCCCAGCCGGGATTGCCCATCTGCCGCCAGGTGTCGTAATCGCGCGCCTGCCCGCGCATGTAAATCATGCCGTTGATGGAGGAGCAGCCGCCGAGCACGCGGCCGCGCGGGTAGGCGAGGCTGCGACCGTTGAGGCCCGGCGCCGCCGCCGTGCGGTAGCCCCAATCGGTCCGAGGATTGCCCATCAGGTAGAGGTAGCCGACGGGAATGTGAATCCAGTGATAGTTGTCCTTGCCGCCGGCTTCCAGCAAAGCCACGCGTGTCCCGGCCGCCGCGGACAGCCGGTTGGCCAGCAGGCAGCCGGCGGTGCCGGCACCGACCACGATGAAGTCGAAATCGGTTTCGGCCATCATCTCAAGTCTCGGGCGCTGAGCCTCGGTCTTACGGCTCGGGCGTGAGCCTCGGCTGCAAGGGCGTGCCGAGCTGGGCGCCTCGAGGCCCTTCCCTTGAGCATGGACCGGATCGCCGTTGCGGTCTAGCCGAGGCCCTTCTGCGCGGTGCCGCCTATTCGGAAGGCTCCTCGGTCTTGGTCCCACCCAGTTCGCGCAGCTTTGCCAACACGCGGGCCTGCTCTTCCGCTTCGGTTTCCTCGCGCGTCGGCTCCGCCCCCGCGGGCGGCACGATCTCGACATCCGGTTGCGGCCCGAGCCCCGGCACATGGGTCGTCTCGGATGTCGGCAGCAGGGTGCCGCCCTTCTCGGCCGGCTTTTGCTGCTCCTTCTTTTCGCGTTCCACACGCCGGGCCGCCTTCTTGACCTCGCTGTCGAGGTCGATCTGCGAGCACAGGCCCAGCGTGACCGGGTCCTGCGGCGTCAGGTTGGCGGAATTCCAGTGCGTGCGGTCGCGGATCGCCGCGATGGTCGGCTTGGTGGTTCCCACCAGCCGCATGATCTGACTGTCCTTGAGCTCGGGGTGATTGCGCAGAAGCCAGATCACCGCGTTCGGCCGGTCCTGGCGGCGGGAAACGGGGGTGTAGCGCGGCCCCTTTTTGGTCTTGACCTCCGGGATCTCCACCTTCGAGACGGCGAGGCGCAGGAGGTGGCCGTGATCCTCCTCGCCCCGGCGGATTTCCTCGCGGCTCAATTGCCCGTTGGAAATGGGATCCATCCCCTTGATGCCGTGGGCGACATCGCCGTCGGCGATGCCTTTCACCTCCAGCGCGTGCAGGCCGCAGAATTCCGCGATCTGCTCGAAGGACAGGGACGTGTTCTCCACCAGCCAAACGGCTGTGGCCTTGGGCATCAAAGGTTTGCGATCGCTCATGGCAGGACCTTCGTTCCGACCGGCAGGGCGGATCCCGTGCAGGCCAATAGGCGAAAAAATGCGCTGAAGAGGCGGCTTATAGCCCAGGCCGGGCGCGGCACGCAACCGTGGCGAACGTGCGGCAACGCAGCATGGTTGCAGCGCAGCACGGATCCCTTAAAACACCGCTCCCACGGCCCTGTGGCCACAAAAGCTCAGGGAGTCCATGATCTTTTCTCCGGCCTTTGAGTTATCCATATAAAGGCCACGTGCTTGTTGCGGCGCAACTTGTACAGGACTAATTTTGCGCCGCGGCAGAGCGAATTCAAGGGCATGCGATGAACGTCCTCACTCGGCAAGGCTACCACTTCGAAGACCTCGAGCTCGGCATGGAAGCGAGCTTTGCCAAGGCCGTCACGGCCGCGGACGTCCTCAGCTTTGCCGAGGTCACCGGCGATAAGAACCCGGTGCATCTTGATGCCGCGTACGCCGCCAGGACCATTTTTAAGGAGCCGATTGCGCACGGGATGCTGACGGCGGGTTATATCTCGGCCGTGTTCGGCATCGAGATGCCGGGCCCGGGCGCGATCTATGTCTCGCAGACGCTGAACTTCCGGGCCCCCGTGCGCATCGGCGATCGCGTGATCGCCAAGGTGCGCGTGGTTGAGCTTTATCCCGCCAAGCGGCGGGCGCGCTTTGAGTGCACCTGTAGCGTTGACGGCAAGGTCGTGCTCGAAGGCGAGGCCGTTTTGATGGTGCCCACACGGGCGGCAGAGCAAAAGGCCAGCTAGCCACCGATCACCGCAGATTCGCCGCAAAAATCGCGCCCACGCCTAGGTCAGCGCAGGGGAGTGCCCCGCCGATCGAGGCCAAGCGCTGGGGTTGGCGCCTCGGGCCTTGCGCTCGGCGCTCGGCCTTGGGATTGTCGTGAAAACCGATGCAGATCTTTGAGCGATACCACGATCTTCCCGCCGCGGTGCGGGGCTCGGTGCTGACGATCGGCAACTTCGATGGTGTGCACCGCGGCCACCAAGCCCTCTTGGCCCAGGTGCGCACGCTGGCCCGTGCGCTCGACCGTCCGACGGCGGCGCTCCTGTTCGAGCCGCATCCGCGCGCGCTCTTTCAGCCGGACAAGCCCCACTTCACGCTGACGCCGCTGCCGCGCAAGCTCCTGCTGCTTGAGCGCTTTGGCCTCGATATCGCGTTCGTTTTGCCCTTCGATGCCGCGTTCGCCGCCTTGCCGGCGGAAGCCTTTGTGGCGTGCGTGCTGGTCGCCGGTCTCGGCGTGCGGCAGGTCGTGATCGGCTATGACTTTCGTTATGGCGCTAGGCGCACGGGTGATCCGGAGACCCTGCGACGCGCCGGCGCCGAGCACGGCTTCGGCGTCAGTGTCGTGTCCCAAGTCGGCGAAGCGGGCGAGGTGTTTTCCTCCTCCGCCATTCGCGCCGAGCTCGCGCAGGGGGACGTCGGCGGCGCCGCCGAGATGATGGGCCACTACTGGCGCGTGTCTGGCCGGGTCGTGGCCGGGGCCGGGCGGGGCACGGGGCTCGGCTTTCCGACCGCCAACCTCAAACTGCCGCGCGATGTCGCCCTCGGCCACGGCATTTACGCGGTGCGCATTTATATGAATGGCGCCCGCTTCAACGCCGCCGCCTATCTCGGCACCCGGCCCACCTTCGACGATGGCGATCCGGTGCTCGAGCTCTTCCTGTTCGATTTCGACGGCAATCTTTATGGCCGCGAGATCGAGGTGGAGTTCATCGCCTTCGTGCGCCCCGACGCCCAGTTTGCTTCGATCGATGCCTTGACAGAGCAGATGCGCCAGGACTGCGCGCGGGCCGAGGCAATCCTGGCCGCGGCGCCCCCGATACCGCCGATCGCTCACGCTTAAGCGTTGAGGTTGGGTGCGCCGGCCCGGGGGGCCCGGGCTTGGCCCGCGAGCTTGAGCCAACACGCATACCGGTGCGGCGCCTTCAGCAGTTGCTCGAGGCCCACTTCCTTATAGGATAGTGGCGGGCTCCCCCCAGCGTGAGGCGGTGCGCGCCCGCCGAGTTGAAGGTAGGACGCAGCCTCCCCCCGCCCTTTCAGAAGCGCTCAAAAATGACGCGCAAGAGAATGGAAGAACAGGCATGACGGCAAACGGTTCGACGGACAACAAGTGGATTGGCAAGCGCACCATTCGGCCGGATGGCCTGGAGAAGGTGACGGGGCGGGCCGCCTTCGGCGCGGACTTCTCACAACCCGGCATGCTCTTCGGCAAGGTCCTGCGCAGCCCGCATCCGCACGCTCGCATCAAGGCGATCAGGTTCGACAAGGCGCTGGCGCTGCCGGGCGTCAAGGCCGTCATGTCGGGGCGCGATCTTGTCGACTTTCCATGGGACAAGCCGGTCATTCTCGGCATCCAAGACCTGCGCTTCATCAGCCGCAACGTGATGGCCCGCGACCGGGCGTTTTATGCTGGCCACGCGGTGGCCGCCGTTGCTGCCACCTCGGTGCACACGGCCGCTGAGGCCGTCAAGTTGATCGAGGTCGACTACGAGGTTCTGCCCTGGGTCATCGACGTTGATCAGGCGATCGAGCCCAGTGCGCCCATCCTGCACGAGGACATGCGCGGGGTTGGCGAGAAACCTGGTGTGGCGACGACGTCGAATATTGCCGGCAAGCTCGAACATAAACTGGGTGACATCGAAGCGGGCTTCGCCGCGGCCGACGTCATCGTCGAGCGCAGCTTCAAAACCAAGCCCGTGCATCAGGGCTACATCGAGCCGCATGCGTGTCTCGTCAGCGTCACCAAGGATGGCAGGGCCAACATCTGGAGCAGCAGCCAGGGCCATTTCATGGTGCGCGACATGACGGGGCAGCTCACCGGCACCAAGTTGAGCGACATTCGAGCCATCCCCGCCGAAATCGGCGGCGGCTTCGGCGGCAAGACCATCGTCTACCTGGAGCCATTGGCGTTGGTGCTGGCGCGCAAATCGGGGCGCCCGGTCAAGATGGTGATGACGCGCGAGGAGGTGTTCCGCGCCACCGGCCCGACCTCAGGCTCCTCAAGCACGGTCAAAATCGGCGCCACCAAGGACGGCAAGATCACGGCCGTAAAAGCGACCTATCGCCTGCAGGCCGGTGCCTTCCCGGGCTCGCCCATTCGCGGCGCGGTCGGCTGCGCGCTGTCGCCCTACGACATCGCCAATGTCGAGATTACCGGCTTCGATGTGGTGACGAACCGGCCCAAGGTCGCCGCCTATCGTGCGCCGGGCGCGCCGATTGGCGCCTTTTCGGTCGAGTGCGTGCTCGATGAGTTGGCCACCAGCTTGGGCATCGATCCCTTGCTGCTGCGCCAGAAGAACGCCGCCAAGCAAGGCACCAAGGCCGCGTACGGCCCCGTCTTTCCACGCATTGGCTATGCCGAAACGCTGCAGGCGGCGCTCGGCCATCCCCACTACCAGGCGCCGCTCGGCCCCAACCAGGGTCGCGGCGTCGCCAGCGGCTACTGGTTCAATGCGGGCGGTGAGTCGAGCGCTACGGTCAATGTCAATGAGGATGGCACCGTGGTTGTCGTGACGGGTCATCCCGACATTGGCGGCTCGCGCGCCTCGACCGTCAACATCGTGGCCGAGATGCTCGGCATCGATTATCGGCGCGTGCAGGCCTTGATCGGCGACACCAGCGTGATCGGTTTCAGTGCTTTGACGGGCGGCAGCCGCGTGACCTTTGCCTCCGCCATGGTGGCGACACGGGCGACGGAACAGGTGATCGAAACCCTGCGCGCGCGCGCCGCTAAGCTCTGGAAGATCGATGTCGAAGCGGTGGTTTGGGAGAATGGGGCGGCCCGCCCCGCCGGCGCCAATGCCGGTGAATTCGCGCCCTTGACGCTCGCCCAGCTCGCCGCCAAGGCGAGCGCTACGGGTGGTCCGATCAACGGCACCTCATCGCTTAACACGGAAGGCGCAACGGGGGGATTTGCCACCCACATTTGCGACGTGGAGATCGATCCGGAAACCGGCAAGCTCCGCGTCGTGCGCTATACGGCTTTCCAAGATGTCGGCCGCGCCATTCATCCAAGCTACGTGGAGGGCCAGATCCAGGGTGGCGTCGCGCAAGGCGTTGGCTGGGCCATCAACGAGGAGTGCATCTTTGCAGCCGACGGACTGCTCGATAATCCGAGTTTCCTCGATTACCGAATGCCCGTCGCCTCGGATTTGCCGATGATCGAACCGGTGCTCATCGAAGTGCCGAACGAGAAGCACCCGCAGGGCGTCCGCGGCGTGGGCGAGGTGCCGATCGTGCCGCCACTGGCAGCCGTCGCCAACGCGGTGCGCCATGCGACCGGCCTGCGCCTGACGGAGCTGCCGATGTCGCCGCCGAAGGTGTTGGCGGCCCTGTCGGCCGCGAAGTAAGAGGCAAACTTTCACCGGGGGGCGCTGCACCATGATCGATCACGTCTCCATTCCCGTGCGCGACTTGGCTGCCGGTGCCGCCTTCTATGCCCGGGTGCTGGCGCCGCTGGGTTATGCCAAGCTCATCGAGCGCCCCGCGACCGTCGGGTTCGGCAAGCGCTACCCGGAGTTTTGGCTGAACCTGCGCGCCGACCTCATCCCCACGGGCGCCGACACCGGCACGCACATTTGCCTGCGCGCGCCCTCTGAGGTGGCGGTGCGGAGCTTCCACGCCGAAGCCTTGGCCCAGGGTGGCAGCAACGATGGCGAGCCTGGACCGCGGCAGGCCGCCATGACCACGTATTACGGTGCCTTCATCCGCGATCCGGACGGCAACAAGATCGAGGCCGTCTCATTTCCCGCTGCCGCCAAGGCTTGAGCGCAGGTCCTCTCAAGCCCTGTCCGCTGACCCCGCGGCGCAGCCAAGTCGCGTGAGACAGGGCCAGCTTCGGCAAAGCTGAACGTGCTAACCCCGGTCGCGGCGGGCGAGCGTGCGCAGGCGCAGCGCATTGAGGCGAATGAAGCCTTCCGCGTCCTTCTGATCGTAGGCGCCCTTGTCGTCCTCGAAGGTGACGAGGCTTGAGGAATAAAGGGACTTGGCGCTGCTGCGGCCGGTGACGATCACGTTGCCCTTGTAGAGGGAGACGGAGACCTCGCCTTCGACGTGCGCCTGGCTCTTGTCGATAGCGGCCTGCAGCATTTCGCGCTCGGGAGAGAACCAGAAGCCATTGTAGATGAGTTCGGCGTAGCGCGGCATCAACTCGTCCTTGAGATGGGCGGCGCCGCGATCGAGCGTAATCGATTCGATGGCGCGGTGGGCGGCGAGCAAAATAGTGCCGCCGGGTGTCTCATAGACACCGCGCGACTTCAGGCCGACGAACCTGTTCTCCACCAAGTCCACGCGCCCGATACCATTGTCGCGACCAAGCTCATTGAGGCGGTTGAGCAAACTGGCGGGCGACATGGCCGTCCCGTCGAGGCTCACCGCGTCGCCCTGAGCAAAGCCGATGCGGAGGCTGGTCGCCCGGTCCGGCGCCTCGAGCGGCGAGATGGTGCGCTGGTAGACGTAGGGAGGTGGCGTCTCCTCCGGATCCTCGAGCACCTTGCCCTCGGAGGAGGAGTGCAGCAGGTTGGCGTCGACCGAGAACGGCGCCTCGCCGCGCTTGTCCTTGGCGATCGGGATCTGGTGCTGCTCGGCGAAGGCGATGAGGGCTTCGCGACTCTTGAAATCCCACGCCCGCCAAGGGGCGATGATCTTAATGCCGGGCTCGAGAGCATAGTAGGAGAGCTCGAATCTGACCTGGTCGTTGCCCTTGCCGGTGGCGCCATGGCAGACGGCATCGGCCCCGGTGCGCCGGGCGATTTCGATCTGCTTCTTGGCGATCAGCGGACGCGCGATGGAGGTCCCAAGCAAATAGACGCCCTCGTAGAGGGCGTTGGCGCGGAACATGGGAAACACGTAGTCGCGCACGAACTCTTCGCGCAGGTCCTCGATAAAGATATTCTCAGCCTTGATGCCGAGCATCAGCGCCTTGCGACGCGCCGGTTCAAGTTCCTCGCCCTGCCCGAGGTCGGCGGTGAAGGTGACGACCTCGGCGGAATAGGTTTCCTGCAGCCATTTCAAGATGATCGAGGTGTCGAGGCCGCCGGAATAGGCGAGCACCACCTTCCTCACTGTGTCCTTTTCGCCCTTGGCAGGCATCCCGGGGTCTCACTTTGCGGCTGAAGCTGACGCGGGCGCACTATAGGCAACTTGCCACCCCGGGCAAGCCACAGCGCCGGCAGGCCGTGACGGCCGGGCCTTGGCTCCGTCCTTGGGCGCAGGCGTGCCAAGTTGAGCTTTGATCTGGCGCCCTTTTCTCGAGCACGCCCGTGCCGTGGCGCGGCCCTCCAAGCGGACGGCACCGATGCTGGAGCGCCGTGCCGCCGATGTTTTCGCCCGGTGCGGGCGCGCGGCATCTCCCCTCACACCGCTGCCAGCGGAAGCCCGCAACGTTCATGGCGTATTCATCAGACGACTTACATTAATCGCCGCGGGACCAACGACTGGAGGCTATCCCGTGACCAAACTGTTGAGCAAAGTTGGCGTCTCGGCCGCCGCGTTTGCGCTGGCCGCGTTCGCCTACGCTGCGCAGGCGCAGCAGAAGGCACCGGACAAGGGCGCGCCGAAGGCGGCGGCGCAGCCAAAGTGCAAGACGATTAAGCAGCAGGCGGGGTGCGAGGGGCGTACGGACTGCGGTTGGGTGGCGGAGAGCAAGGACGCCAAGGGCAAAGTGAAAGCCAAGGCGTACTGTCGAGCCAAGCCGAAGGAAGCTGCGAAGAAAGCGGCGCCGATGAAAGAAGCCCCGAAAAAGTAGCGCTCGCAGGCAGCAGTTGCTCGGGTCGGGCGGCACCTGCCTCCGGCCCGACCCCCGGTGGCCTCAACTGTCCTGCACCACGCCGGGCCCTGGCGGCCTTGATCGACGGCAAAACCGGCAGGCAGAAAGCGTAAGGCCGACGGCCGGACCCCGTCGAAGCCGCCGGTGCCGAACGCCAAGGATGCGCGCCCAAGGCCTAACGGCGCTCGCGGATCCAACACCCCTCGGGGATCAGGGCCGGGCTTTTAGGCCTTCGGCAGGTCCGGCGTCGCTGCTGCGGTGCCGGGCGAGGATGCCGCGCTGTCGGCGGGTCCCGCACCGGCGCTCTCCTCCCGGCGCCGGCCACCGGCGCGCCGTCCCGCGCCAAGCCAGTAGGCGCCGCCGCCGACCAGCCCCGTGAGCGCGAAGGCACTGAGCGCATAGGTATTGAGGATGCTGAGTTCGCCGGCCGCCTCGCTGCGGTACTGCGCAAAAAAGCCGAGGGCGGCAATGCCGCCGCCAAAAAGCGCGTAATAGGCGAGGTTGCGGATTTTACGCCATTCGCCAAATCCCGCGCCCAACAGGGCGAACGGGGCGGCAAAGACGCCGGCGTGGGTGGCCGCCGCCAAGGCCAACAGCCCGAGTTCGCTCAAGCGCGCGGGCGCCGTGCTGGCGCTGAGGCTGACGAGCTCGGCGGGCGTGTAGACAAACAACACCAGCGTCAGGCCGGCGGCGAGACACGCCAGCACAAAGCCGAAGAGGACGCGCAGGATGCGGCCGAGCATGACAAGCCTCCGCGAGGCGCTGATCCACCGAGCCCTGACACTAAACGCAGGAGCTACCCGGGCTCAATCGCCTTCTATGGCTCGGTTGGGGCGTCACGCATTGCGGCCGGCCAGGAGCCAATAGACGAAGCCGCCGGCGAAGCCGGCCGTGGCCAGCACCTGCCAAACGACCTCGGCCACGCCGAGCGCGTTCGCGGGCTGATTGAGGCGCGTGAGAAGGGGCACCGCCGCCAAGGCGACCCCGCCTCCGATCACGTAATAGAGGGCACCGCGCAGGCGCGCGATTTCGCCGATGATGACGAGCAGGATCGCGGGCAGCAGCGAATAAGCGGAGAAGAACTGCAGGACGACACCAAACAGCTCAAAAGCGGCATCCATCGTGGTCTGGTCGGCCCCGCGCCCGGCCATCGCCTGCACAATGCGCTCCTGCCCCAGCGAGACGATCACGAACAGGCTGACCAGGGCCGATAACAGGAAGGCAATGGGCACCCAGACGAGCCGCCCCACGGTCCTCAGCATACATTTTTGCCCCATCGCCTCAGCGAACCGCGGCCTGACGCTCGCGCGCCCGCAAATTGAGGCTCTCGGAGCGTAATTGTCCGCAGGCCGCCATAATGTCACGACCGCGCGGCGTGCGCACGGGGCTGGCGTAGCCGGCGCGATTGACGATCTCGGCAAAGCGTTCGATCTGCTCCCAATCGGAGCAGGCGTGAGCGGTGCCTGGCCAGGGATTGAAGGGGATCAGGTTGATTTTGGCTGGGATGCCGGCCAGCAGTTTTATCAGTGCCTTGGCGTCGGCCAGGCTGTCGTTCACGTCCTTGAGCATGACGTATTCGAAGGTGATGCGCCGCGCATTGGAAAGGCCGGGATAGGCGCGACAAGCTGCCATCAGCTGCGCAATTGGATACTTGCGGTTGATGGGCACGAGTTTGTCGCGCAAATCGTCGCGCACGGCGTGCAGCGAGATGGCGAGCATGGTGCCGGCCTCTTCACCCCAGCGCACAATTTCCGGAACCACACCGCTGGTCGACAGCGTGATGCGCCGCTTCGACAGCGCGAGCCCGTCGCCATCGGAGACGATGGCCATCGCGTCGCGCACGTTGTTGAAATTGTAGAGCGGTTCGCCCATGCCCATCAGCACGACGTTGGTGATCTTGCGCTCACGCGTGCCGGCTCCCCGCCCAGGTGCCTGGAGCGCTGGGCGATGCGAACCCTCGCCGGGCCGCTCGGTGGGCCAGTCGCCGATCCGGTCGCGGGCGAGCAGAATTTGCCCGACGATCTCGGCAACCTCGAGGTTGCGCACCAGGCGCTGGGTGCCGGTGTGACAGAACGAGCATGTCAGCGTACAGCCGATCTGGCTCGAGATGCACAAGGTGCCGCGGTCGACCTCGGGGATATAGACAGTCTCGATCTCGGGTTGGCGCACTTCGTGGCCGCGTCGGGCGAGCCGAAGCAACCACTTGCGCGTGCCGTCTTGCGAGATCTGCTCCCGCACGATCTCCGATCGCTCGAGCGAATAGGCCGCAGCGAGGCTGGCGCGCAGGTCCTTCGAGACGTCGGACATATCGCTGAACGAGGTTGCCCCACGCACGTAGATCCAGCTCCAGAGCTGCGCCGTCCGCATCTTGAGCTGCGCCTCGGGAACTCCAACGGCGCCGAGCGCCGCGCCCAGGCGAGCGCGATCAAACCCGGCGAGGGAGGGCTTGGCGGGCACGGCCGCGAGGCCGAGCGAGGGGCTGTCAGAGGGGTGAGACATGCTGCAAGGGTTTGAGGTCGCGCGGACCGCTCCTATGTAGTTGCCCCGCCGCCGGCTGTCACCCACCAGGGTGCGGGCCCCACACCTCCTCGGCGCGGCGCAGGCTTTGGGCTTCGGGGTGCCCGCAGCCGGGGTGGCACCTCCGTCGGCGCGGCGCCCACTTGGTTGCCGCGCTCGCAGCCGCTCACAGGATGAACTTGCTCAAATCGGCGTTCTTGGCGAGGTCGCCGATACGGGCCATGACGTAGGCGGCGTCGATACGGATGGTCTCACCGGTGCGGTCGGCGGCGGCGAACGAGATCTCGTCGAGCACGCGCTCCATCACCGTCTGCAGACGGCGCGCGCCGATGTTCTCCACGGTCGAATTGACCTGCGCGGCGATGTCGGCCAGGGCATCGACGCCATCGGCGCTGAAATCGAGCGTCACACCCTCGGTTGCCATCAGCGCCACGTATTGCTTGATGAGGCTCGCCTCCGGTTCGGTCAGGATGCGCCGGAAATCCTCCCGCGTCAGCGGTTTGAGTTCCACCCGGATCGGCAGCCGCCCCTGCAGCTCGGGCAACAGGTCTGACGGTTTGGCGAGGTGGAAGGCGCCGGAGGCGATGAACAAGACGTGGTCTGTCTTCACCGGACCATACTTGGTCGAAACCGTGGTGCCCTCCAACAGGGGTAAGAGATCGCGTTGCACGCCTTCGCGTGAGACGTCGGCACCGACGCGGCCGGCTTCGGAGCGCGAGGTGATCTTGTCGATCTCATCGAGGAAGACGATGCCGTCGTTCTCGACGCTGCGCACGGCATCCTGCGTGATCTGGTCCTGGTCGAGCAGCTTGTCGCTCTCCTGTGCCACCAACAGATCGTAGCTTTGCCCGACGCTGGCGCGGCGCGGTTTCATGCGCTGGCCGAAGGCCTTGCCGAGCATGTCGTTGAGGTTGAGCATGCCAACCTGTCCGCCCGGAATGTCGAAGGTGGGAAATTGCGGGCCGGTCTCGGCCACCTGGATCTCGATCTCCTTGTCATTGAGTTCGTTGTTGCGCAGGCGCTTGCGCCACGCCTCGCGCGTGCCCATCGACGCGCTGGCGCCGACCAGCGCGTCGAGCACGCGCTCCTCGGCGTTCTTTTCGGCGAGCGCTTTGACTTCCTTGCGTTTGCTTTCGCGTACCAGGCCGATACCGACCTCCACCAGGTCGCGGACGATGGAATCGACGTCGCGGCCGACGTAGCCGACCTCAGTGAATTTGGTCGCCTCCACCTTCAGGAACGGCGCCCCCGCCAGCTTGGCGAGCCGACGCGAAATCTCCGTTTTGCCGCAACCGGTGGGTCCGATCATCAAAATGTTTTTGGGCAGCACCTCCTCGCGCAGCTCGCCCGTTAGCTGCTGACGCCGCCAGCGGTTCCGCAAGGCAATGGCAACGGCGCGCTTGGCATCGTTTTGGCCGACGATGTAGCGATCGAGCTCGGACACGATCTCGCGGGGCGAAAAGCTGGTCATGCGGCGCTCGTCGGCTGGCTGTCGCGAATCATCAAGAGGGCGCGACCGTCGCAGGTATCCACCTCGCGGTCGATGCAAAAGCCGGCCTTCTGATAGGCCCGGATGGCGCGCGCGTTGCCGGGATCAGGATCGGTCAACACGCGCGGGCAGCCGGCACGCAGGCGGGAATCGACAAAGGCACGGATGAAACCGGAGCCATGACCCCGCTCGATCATATCTGGTTCGCCGATGAACTGATCGATGCCGCGCGTTCCCGGCGGGTGGCTGCCTAGCCCGCCGTGCGGCCATGCCGCCACCTCGTAGCACTGCAGATAGCCGATCGCCCGGCCGCAAACCCTCACCAGGTATTGTTCGAGCGCAGCATCGGCGGCATCGCCGCTCACGAGCGCGAATTGCTGCTCCGGATCCCCCCACCATTCAGCGACGTGCGGTGCGGCTAGCCAGCGCTTAAGCAAAGGCAGATCGGCCGCGGACATGGGAAGAAATTCGTAGGGCACGGGCCGGCATTCCTCAGGCGCTTTCGAGGCTTTCCAGTACGATGTTGGTATTGGTGTAGACGCAGATTTCGGCGGCAATCGTCAGGGCGCGTCGCGCAATCTCCTCCGCGCCGAGCGGCGTGTCGATCAGCGCTTTCGCCGCCGCCAGCGCATAGTTGCCGCCCGAGCCGATTCCCATCACGCCGCCCTCGGGCTCGAGCACGTCGCCGGTGCCGGTGAGGGTCAACGTGCGCGTGCGGTCCGCCACAATCATCATGGCCTCCAGGCGACGCAAGTAGCGATCGGTCCGCCAGTCCTTGGCAAGTTCGACGCAGGCCCGGGTGAGCTGACCCGGATATTGCTCGAGCTTGGCTTCGAGCCGTTCGAACAAGGTGAAGGCATCGGCCGTGGCACCGGCAAAGCCACCAATCACGTCCCCCTTGCCGACGGAACGCACCTTTTTGGCATTAGCCTTGATGACGGTGGCGCCGAGGCTGACCTGCCCGTCGCCCGCAATCACCACCTTGCCCGCTTTACGCACCGTCAGAATGGTGGTGCCGTGCCAGATGGCGCCGGATGTTGAGAAATCGTTCATGCTTCAGCCCATGTCGGCGTGAACGGAGCGTAAATCAAGTGGGTTCAGTATTTGAGCTGGTGCCTATGGCCGGGGCGGGACCAAGCTGATAAAGGCTTAACTGGACGGGCGCAAGCAAGGTATTGGCCTCCGTGAAGCGGCAAGCGAGCATCGAACGCTCCACCAAGGAGACGAAGATCAAGGCCAGCGTCGATCTCGACGGCACTGGGGCCACTGACATTGCCACCGGCATTGGCTTCCTGGACCATATGCTGGAACAGCTGGCACGGCACTCCCTGATCGATATCACGCTCAAGGCCAAGGGCGATTTGCATATCGATTGCCACCACACCACGGAGGATTGCGGCATCGTGCTGGGCCAGGCGCTGGCCAAGGCGCTCGGCAACAAAGAAGGCATTGTGCGCTATGCCTCGGTGCACCTGCCCATGGACGAAACGCTGACGCGCGTTGCCATCGATGTCTCCGGGCGGCCCTACTTGGTGTGGCGCGTCCGTTTTAGTGCGGCCAAGCTGGGCGAGATGGATACCGAATTGTTCCGCGAGTTCTTCCAGGCCTTTGCCCAGCACGGCGGCCTGGCGCTGCACATCGAAACGCTCTACGGCGACAACAACCACCACATTGCCGAGACCTGCTTTAAGGGACTTGCCCGCGCCCTCGGTCAGGCGGTGGCAATCAACCCGCGCCAGGCGGGGCGCGTTCCCTCCACCAAGGGCACCTTAAGCGTCTAGAAGGCGGGCCGGCGGCGCGTGTGAACGGCGACCCTGCGACGGTGACGTTGACATTGCCAAATAGCTCGCCAAAGGGGGTCATGACCAAGTAAAAGGCGTTGCCAACCGCCGCAGGGCCCGCCCAGTCCCATGCAGACCTTTACCGTGCACGAGCCGCCCAGCGTTCCCGCCGACCGCGTCGATCGGGCCGAAAGCCTCGTCTTCATCAAAGAGGGGTTCTCTTGGGGCGCGGCGCTGTTTGGCCCGTTGTGGCTCTTGGCCTACCGCCTGTGGTGGCCGTTCCT
>Ga0081455_10000292_pt1 | contig 66424 bp, 85 predicted proteins | sample TabmetS3T2R1_FD_70207 | JGI IMG/M metagenome (GOLD analysis project Ga0081455, IMG submission 70207) | Tabebuia heterophylla rhizosphere microbial communities from the University of Puerto Rico - S3T2R1 | ecosystem: Host-associated > Plants > Roots > Rhizosphere ...
ACGGTCGAGAACTGGCCGGCGGAGGTGCATAAAGCGTCCCTGGATATTCGCGGCGTGACCAAGCCCTCGCGGATTCAGCGGGCCCTCCAGTTTGAACTCAACCGACGCCAGTTTGAAAACTGCACGATTGAACTCGATAACGCCCTCGATGCGACCACCCTCCAGGTGCATGATCTGTTTCGCTTCTCCCACCCCTTGCCCGGCTGGGGGCAATCCGGGCGCGTGCAAGAAGGCTCGACTACCACCACGATCTTTCTTGATGAAGACGTCAGTATGCAAGCCGGGGTCGTCTACCATCTCTATATCCGGCATATTGAGGACACGACCGAGGTCCGCCAGGTGTTTAATCCGGGCACGACCACGACGCGGCGGCTCCAGTTTGCGACGCCGTTTGGCTATCAGCCCACCCCACGCGATGCGATCTGGGCGTTCGGGCAGGCTAACCCGGATACCGCCATGCGGATTTTTCGGGTGGTGCAGCTCCAGCGCAAGAACGATACGACGGTACATATCCAGGCGGTCATCCACAATCCGACCATCTATGATGACCCCGTCGCCTCCCCCCTCCCGATTCCGCCCGGGTTGTTTAATCCCTTAGGACCGCCTCCGCCCCTGACCTATCTCACGGCCATGGAGTTGACCCGCATCCAACCCAATGGGATGAGTATGCGCGTCGGGCACTTGGCGTGGGATGTCGCGGACTTGAGCGCGGGCTATGCCCCGTATGCCGGGGCGACGGTGTTGCGGCGCTCGATCCTGGACAGTGCCCTGGCCGGGTCGGCGCTGGCGGGCGGCGGCGATCTGGGGGCGCTGCAAAACCCTGCGGATCAAAATGTTGGCTATACCCCGCTCATCCAGGTCAAAGGACATGTGCTCGAAGTCGATGATTACTCCACGATCCAGGGCGGCACATATATCTACCGGGTCATTCCGGTGAGTGGGCGGGATGTGCCCAATATGGCGGGCGCCCGGGAGGCGATTCTGCATATGGCCGGCCCGACCACGGCTGACTTCTTCCCAGGGACGCCGGCGAACTTGCGCCTCCGGGGCAAAGCGGTGGGCGATGGCAGCTGGGAAGGCCGGGATGTGCATCTCCAGTGGGATCCGGTGCCCGACCCGTTCGGGCTGTTTTCCTCGACGTTCTTTGTCATGGACTATATTGTCCAGATCTGGACGCCTGGCCAGACCGTCCTCCTGTATTCCAGTACCGTTGGCCTCGCCCAGACGTTTACGTATACCTTTGAAATGAACCTGGAGAATGCGGTCCGCACCGGGCAGCCGGGGGCGCTGCGCTCGCTCTACTTCCTGGTGTTTGCCCGCACCAATACCAACCGGATTTCCCTCGATCCCGCGAAGCTCCTCGCCACGAATCCGCCCCCGGATATGTCCTCCATTCGCCCCGATGCCACCGGGTATACGGGGGGGACGGCCGTCATCAAGTGGGATCAATTTGCCGAGCCGCTTGACTTTGATCACTACGAAGTGCACCTGGACCTGATGAACCCGCCCGTGGCCATCTATCAGGACCTCGCCATTGCGTTTCATGGCGTGGGCTTCAGTATTCGGAACTTGAATGTCGTGGGGTTGGTGACGCGGGCGATCTATTATTGCTTTATTTTGCCCTATGATACGTTTGGGGCAGGCCTCCCCAGTCAGACGGTGAGCTTTGAGACGTTAGGGCTCAATCCCCTCGATGTCGATACGACGCCGCCCAGCATGCCGACCGGCCTCGTGTTGTCGACGGGCACGGAGATGAGCGAGGATGGCACGGTCATGGCCTGGGTGCAGGCGCACTGGACCGCTCCTCCCGAGAGTGACGTAGGGAGCTATCAAGTCGATGTCTATATCGAGGACAGTATCGATCCGACGATCTGGCATCCCATCGCCGCGCAAACGACCATCCGCTTTTTTGTGCCGGGCGGGGTCCGGGTCCGCGTGCGGCTCTCCGCCATTGACCGCTTTGGCAACGTCAGCGACTTCACGGAGGAAGCGGAGATTGTGAGCGCCGGGGATGGGCAGCCGCCGGCCGCCCCGACGAACCTAACCGCCTTTCCCTCGATTCGCGCCGTGGCGCTCCTCTGGACCCCGCCCCCGGATGGTGACTATGACTACAGCGAAGTGTGGTCCGCGGCGACGAATAATCGCGACAATGCGTCGATGGTGGGTACGGGCAAGCATTCGTTTCAGCACGAGGGCCTCGGGGAAGAAGGCACGTTCTATTATTACTGGATTCGCGCCGTGGATCGCTCGGGCAACGTCAGCCCGTTTCATCCGCTGTCCAGTACGGCTGGGGTCACGGTGACCCCGGAGAACCTCGCGACCCAGTTTATCGAGAGTCTGGCCGCCAACAAAATCACCGCCGGGATCCTGAACGTCTTAGTGAGTATTGGCGTGAATCGCATCTTTATTGATGGCGTCAACAGTGTCATTGGCTTTCTGAACTCGACCGGTCAGCGGTATCTCATGCGCATGGGCAAACTCGGCGCGCTCAGTACGGAATGGGGGTTGCAGATCTTCAATGAGGCGGGTGCCACGATGTGGAATTTTAGCACGGGGGCCACCACGGAGGGGATCAGTGACGGCGCCATCAATGCCGTCAAGCTGCGGGCCAACATTATCGAGGCCTATCATCTTGTCACCGACCGGGCAGTCATTACGGGGCAAGCGCAGATTGCCAATGCCATCATCGGCTCAGCCAAAATTACCGATGTCAGCGCCAATTTGATTACGACGGGCAAGCTAGCCTTTAACTATGCCATTGGCGGGTCCCCCACGACCCACCTCTTTCTCGATGGGCCCAATGAACAGTTCCAGGTGCTCGATGGCAGCGGGGCCTTGCGCTGCGTCCTGGGCTATACCTATTCCTACGCCCTGGGTGTGTACGGCTATGGCCTCCAGATTTATGCGCCGGGTGGTGCCATCATGTGGGATTTGCATAGTGGCGCGTCCTCCCTGGGCATTCAGGATCTTGCGGTCACCAACGCGAAGATTCAAGATGCGGCGATCACCAACGCGAAGATCGGCAACCTGGAAGTCGATAACGCCAAGATTGCCAACTTGACGGTCGGCACGGGCAAGATTGCCCCCAATGCCATTTCGGGCTCGCTGATTCATGCCACGTTTAGCTGGACGATTACGGCGGGCACGCCCGTGGAACTCGCGACCGTGACGTTTCCCGAACTGCATGCCGGCGATGTCGTCTGGCTCGTGGGGACCGGGACGGCGGTCGGCGCAGGCCAGGGCGGCGTCATCACCAACTTCAACCTGCGGGAAGACAACACCGGCGGCAACCTACACCAGCATACGGAAGTCATGGACGCAGCAGGCAATGCCGCAGCACGTTTTAGCATGGCCGTGCAGGCCGTGTACCCGGTGCCCTCGGATATGTTTAATAAAACCTTTGTGCTGGAATCGACCGGCATCGGGTTGATTCAGAATGTGCGGCTGGTCGGGCTCCGACTGCAAAAGTGAGGCAGCATGCTCCAGATCCAGTACCGCGTCAGTGATGGCTTCATTCAGAGTCTCTGGGATGCCAATCCGCCGAGCTTGCTGCTCAGCCAGGACACCAGTACGGATCCGGCCTATACGACGGCCCTCGTGGACAGCACGTTGTCGCCCACGATGATCTTTGAGGGCTATTACATGCAGGACGGTGTGATGGTCGAGAAGCTGATGCTGACGCTCACCGCCACGCCGAACCCGTTTCCGGCCAATGGGGTGACCGAGTGCCAGGTCACGGTCACCCCGTTTGTGCCGTGTACGCTGCTCGTCGATAACCAGCCCATGACGCTCGCGGCGAGTGATCCGGTGCTGGAGATCACAGCCAGTACGCCACATACCTTTGTGATCAGCCTGGAACCCATGGCGGCGTATCGGGCCGCGACCATCACGGCGGAGGCGACCTAGATGCCGAAACTGACGTATCGCGGACCGGTACCCCAGCGTGGCCCGTTGTCGGCACGCGAGCGGGCGCTGGTGGAGATTATGCTGGCGCTGGTCAATGACGTACGGGTGGAGTTGGGCTTGGCGCCCCGAACGGAGGACGAGGCCCTGGCGCTCGTCACGACAGAGAAGGAGACACAGGCGTGAGTCTTCTAGTCTGCCACAGCAGCTTGGCGCGTGCGCACGAGGGCAAAGTAGGTGTCCACGGCCTTCAGGATGCGCTTGGCTTTCGTAGCAGCGTAGCACGAGAAAAGCCATTCGTGGGCATCCCGAGCCTGTTTAGACGTGTTGCACCCACCTTGACCATCGCACAGGGGGATCATATTCGTTGCAATCGTTCCTGGGCACGTAGACGAGGCAAGCGGGATCCAGTGGTCATCGGCCAGGGTCCAGAAAAAGCCATCTTGATTGCCGCAGACGGCGCAGGCATGGTGCCAGTACTCCAACATAAAAGCCCGCTCATCGTGTGTAAACGTGTCAGGCAAACCATGTTTACGGGCCATGCGACGTGTCGCCGACAGCCGGGGAACATGCGGATTGGCTTGACGGTAGCGACGTTGACGGGGCAGATGCTGATCCCTGTTCGCCAGATACCAGCGGCGAAAGCGGGCGGCAAGCCGCTCAGGATGATGCAGGCGTTGTCGTTTCGCTTCTTCACGCCGGAGCAGGGGATTCACCGCATGCTGCGCACGGCGCAGGGCATTCAGACGATCACGGTTGGCCTCCTTCCAGCGTTTGTCCGAAGGAAATGTACTGCCTGGGTACAAAGCGCGTTTGGTGCGACGGCGCGCATTGCGGCGATCGCGCTGTTTCAGGGCTGTCGCACGGTCACTTGTTTTTCCGGCTTCGGTCTGACGCCAGCGTTTACGGCGGGCATTAATTTTGTCGCTATGGGTTTTCGCATAGGCGCTTCCATACGCACGACACTTGTCACGATTGCGCAGTCTGTAACGCTGCTGAGCAGCCCGACGTTGTGCAGGATCTTTGTAAGGCATGGATTCCCTTTCATCACGGGGCATCAGAGGAGTGAGCGGCGGTCGGGCGATGAACTCCGACAGGTGTTGCAACACCTTGCCGCTCGCAAAGATTGTAACAGAAAATTATAGCATAATTTAGTTAAAAAGAAAAGAGTTCAAAGTGGCCCAATTGGGATCTGGGACAGGCAGTAGCTATCCAGAGGCGATTGATACGCGCCAGACGTTTCGCAATGGGCCTGCCCCAGCGCCCGATAGTGATACCCGCCTCGATAGTGAGGTGATCAATGACCTCCTGCACTCGATGGTCAATGTCCAAACGGCGCTCGGGGCCGGGATTCCGGGGGAGTTTGGCTCCCTCGCCGCGCGACTCAATCAGGTGCTCCCCGGTGGGGGCGGCACGCCGGGCCTCCTCCCCTTTTCGAACACCACCAGCTTGACCATTCCGGGCACGCAGCATAATGCCGGCCAGGCCGCCCTGCTCTGGCAGCTCTATGATAATCAGATTCCCGCGCATGCGATCCAACCCGGCAACGTCACCATGCAAGTCTCGCCGGCCACGTATGACGTGACGCTGACCTTTGCCGCGCCCACGTCCGGCGCCATGGCCCTGGGGATTCAAGCCCCCCTCTACGTGGGCACGTTTAGCAATGCGACCACGGTCAGTATTCCCGGCAGTGTGCACCAGCTCGCCAACGCTGACCTCCTGTACCAGCTCTACGACAACGCGAACCCGGCCAACGCGATTGAGCCCGGCTCCTTTACGGTCAACACCACGACGCGGGATGTGCTGATTACCTTCACGATTGCCCGCAGTGGCACCGTGATCCTGTCAAGTGGCGGCCCGGCCTATGCCGTCAACTTCAGTAGTACCACCAGTTTTACGGTGCTGGGCAGTGTGCATCAATTGGGCACCACGGCGATCCTCTTCCAGGCCTACGATGCCGCGACCCCCGTCCGGGCGGCCCTCGGGGATCCCGATGTCAGTGTGCACCCGACCACGCTCGATCTCACGGTGGCGTTTACCATCCCTACGAGCGGGCGGATCGTCTTTGGGGCCGCCTCCACGCTCACCGGGCGGGAGTTTGACTTGCGCGATACGGGGGTCGTGAATCAGACGGCGGTGCGGGTGCGTAGTCAGACGGGCACGCTCCATCTCCAGGCCGGATCAGGGGATCGCGTCGCGCTCGACGATAAAGTCGGCCAAACGAAAATGATCCTCAATAGCGCGACGGGCGCCGTGGGCATCGGGGTCACCAATCCCACACACCAGCTCGAACTGAGTACGGGCGATGCCGTCAAGCTGGGGGGCGGGCCGTGGAATGCCCCCAGTATGGCCGCCCTCAAGGAAGCCATCACGCCGTTTACCGACGGCCTTGACACGGTGCTCGGCTTGGAGCCGATCCGCTACCAGTACAACGGCCGGGGCGGCATCGCCCGTACGGGGGAGCAGTTTGTGGGCTTGCTCGCGGAAGCCGTGCGGCCCGTGGCTCCGTATCTCGTGCGGCCGTACCAGGGGCAGCTGGAGCCGGGAGCCCCGCTCACGCCGATGCTCGCCCTCGATAGCGGGCCGCTGGTGTATCTGCTCATCAATGCGGTCAAAACCCTGCATGCGTGGCTGCTGGAGGCGCGGCACGCGCAGCAGCGGCTCGAGCAACAGGTGGCAGCCCTGGCGGCCCAGGTCGCCGCGCTGGCCGCCCAGCTCGCGCCACCCAGTCGCCCAGAGGAGGAATCGACCCCATGAAACGGCTGCTGCTGAGTCTCGGCCTCCTGCTCCTGTGGACGCTCCCGGCCTGGAGCCAGGGACAGCTCATCGCGGGGGATCGTACCATCGCGGGGAAGGTCAATGCGGGCCTCACCACGGGGACGGCGACGGCCTATGTCCTGACGCTCAATCCGGCCCTGCCCGCCTACGTCAGTGACATGCAAGTGGCCTTCCGCGTCCACCTGACGAATACCGGGGCCGCCACCCTGGCGGTCAATGCGGCGGGTGCTAAGGCCATGAAGAAGTGGCAGAGCGGGACCCTGGTGGACCTGGCGGCGGGGGATCTCCAGGGCGGCATGAGCGTCGTGGCGTACTACGATGGGACCGTGATGCAGGTCCTCACGCTGGGGACGGCGGCAACGGGACCAGGAGGCGGGGTGCCGACCAGTACGCAGGTCAATACGACGGCGCCCCTCACGGGCGGCGGCGATCTCTCCACCAATCGCACGCATAGTTGTCCGACGTGCGTCACCAGTGCGGCGGCCCTGTCCAGTGGGTTGCCGGTGATTGGGGGTGGCCTCCAGGCGAGCAGTGTGGGCACCAAGTCGGGGAACACGACCAAGTTTGTCAGCATGGATGCCTCCACGCCGGCCGGGAATGACTGCGCCAAGTGGGACGCCAACGGCAACTTGACCACGGCGGGCGCAGCCTGTGGGGCAGGAGGCGCGGGCACGGGGGATGTGGCGAACGTGGGCACCTGTACCGGCCCCGATTGTTTTACCACGGCCAGCCCGAGCGGCCGCCTGACGTTTGCACCAGGGACCGCCCCGGCCACTCCCGCCGCGGGCAAGGCCGAGGTGTATGTGGACAGTACGAGCAAGAACATCGCTCTCAAGGATGACGCAGGGATCGTCAAGCATGGGGTGCAGACGTCCGTGGTGGCGACGGGGCAATACGTCACCGGGATTGACGATGCAGGCCTGCTGAGTAAGGCAACACCGACCAAGGCAGACGTTGGCCTGGGCAATGTGGATAATACCAGTGATGCGACCAAGAATAGTGCGACGGCCATTCTCCAAAATAAGCAGGTCGATGCGCGGGTCGTCTTATGCAACCCGAGCGGCAGCAATATCACGCCGAATGCCGACACGACGGACGTCTGCTACAACTATGCCCTCACCGCCACCACGAATTTTGTGAAACCCAGTGGCTCGAACATTCATGATCAGCAGCGCCTGGAAGTGGCCTTGAAAACGGCCGCGCCGCAGGCCCTGACCTGGGACCAGACAGCCGGCGGCTATAGCAGTGAATGCGGGCTTCCCTTACCGACGAGTACGACGGGCGACGGGACGGTCTACAATCACTTTCTCTTCCGCTATAGCACGACGAGTAATAAGTGGTGCTTATTGGCTAGTACGAAAGCTCCTCTTAGAAGTGTCGTCACCTTAACGAGTTCTCCTACGTATAGTTGCCAGTTTTCCCTTGCTGAACAATGCCAGATGCAGATGACCGGCACGGCGGGCACGGTCACCATGGGCGTCACCGGGGGCACACCGGACGATGGACAACTGCTCATGCTGGGCATTATGTGCACCAACGCACAAACATTAAGCTGGCCCTCGGGCACCTTTACGGCGAGTCGGGGGGTGCCGTTCCCGACCTCGTGCCCCGCCAGTACATCCGTCTGGGTCTTTGTAGGCTTGCGCTACTCCTCCACGCTGGCCCGCTGGCAGGGGATGGCGTCGACGGAATGAAAGGAACGTCTATGCGGTATCTCGCCCTCGTGCTGAGTCTTCTGCTCCTGCCATGCCCTGTCTGGAGTCTCACGAGTGCCCAATATAGCCAACTCAAGACCGAGCTGGAATCCGATCCTATGCAACTCGGTTATAACGTTGATCCAACCTTTTACGTCACCAACAATGCCGATGCGGCCCTGGCGCCCATGCTCAACGCCGTGCATGAGGGCGTGCCGTACCAGATTGATGCCGTGATTACCAACACGCAACTGTGGAATGCCGCCACCAGTGCGGACCTGGATGCCCTGGCGACCCCCAAACGTGTCCTGTTGCAAATAGCCCTGCAGGTGGCCTCGTATGACATGGCCTTGCCCGAAACGTCCAAAAAACTGGGCGAAATCTTTCCGGCGGGCAGTGGTACAGCCACGAATATCGCGGCCCTCCAGAAACGCCAGGGCTCGCGGGCCGAGGTGCTCTTTGGGCGGGGCACGAGTCTGCGCGTCGCCGATATCAGTTGTGCCTTGCGGCAGGTGAGCTGCCCCTAATACAGGAGACATAGCGATGCTGTACCTTCGTGTCTGGGCGCTCCTCCTCCTCGGGGTGGCGCCCGTCCTGGCGGGCCCGACGACCAACCTGCGGGGCACGAGCCAAACGTGGGCGAATATGACCAGTTCTGTCAGCAACAATGCCGGGTTTCTCAGTGGGACGATCACGATTACCAGTACCGGCCATCTGTTTGCGGAATGCGAACTCAACGTCCCGTCCTTCAGTAGCACAGTCGCCGCGCAAGGAGCCGTCTCGTTCTGGGCCTGTCGCGAGATCGACGGAACGAACTATGAAGACTGCGACACCACCAATTTCAGCCAGCGCCGCCCGGATGCGGTCTTTCCCTTGCGCAGTGGGGCGAGTACAGCGCAGCGGGTCACGCAGGTGATTGTGATGCCGCCCGGCAACCCGAAAGCCCTGGTGCGCAATGAGTCCGGGGTGACGATGAATGCCACCTCGACGCTGAACTGTCGCCCCTTTACGCCGCAACAATGAGGAGGCCGGATGCCCCGTCTGTGGATGGTCGTGCTGCTGCTCCTCCTGGAGCCCTGGGCCGTGCGCGCGCAGCCCCTCACGCCGCCGGGCCGCCCGCTCGGCCCGCTAGCGGCCCCGGTGCCAGTGGTGCTGCAGCATCCCCTCGTGCGGGGCCTCGTGGGCTGGTGGCGGGTCAACCCGCCGTGGGTCGGCGGCCCCCGCCTCGTGAACCTGGTCAGTGCGGCGGCGGCCCAGCTAACCGGGGCGACCTGGACGCGGGCCACCCGCCTGGGCAGTGACGGCGCAATCACCATCCCGACCGCGGCAGCCTTTCTCCAGATTCCGCAGTATGGGGCGATCAATAACTTGGCCGCCTATACCATGATGTGTTGGATCAACCCGGCGAGTTTTGGCGGCGGCGAGAAAGGCTATATCTTTCAGAAGTCCGCGACCGGGGGGATCACGATTGGGATGCTCAATAGTACGCCAGGGACGCAGGGTATTCGCGTACTCCAGGACACGGACACCACGGGGGGATACTGGTATGCCAGCAACGTCATCACGCTGGGCAGCTGGCAGCATATCACGGTGGTCTATAATCGTGCTGCCCTGACGACGCCCCCGGCGCTCTACGTTAATGGCATCCCCGTCACGGTGACGACGGACGCAACGCCGACGGGCACGGTCAGCGATGATAGTGGCAATGACCTCTATCTCGGTCATGATGTGAGTGGCAATGATGGCCGCACGTTTGACGGCGCGATGGATGATTGGCAGATTTGGAACCGGCTCCTCTCGGCCGCGGAGGTCCTCCAGGCCTATCGGCTGTCCCGCCAGGGCTGGCCGGGCGTCCTGCGACGCCAGACCGACCTGCTCGCCCTGGGCGCGGCCAGTGCCCCGACAGGCGGCGGCAAAGGGCGGTTTTTCCCCTTGTTATGGCCCGAGCAAAGGAAATAGCCATGCAGCAGCACCGATGGTGGACAATGCGCGTACGTCTCCTGCTCGTAAGTCTCGTGAGTCTCGTGCTCGTGAGTCTTGCGGGTCCCGCGGCGGCGACGACCCGGTATGTGCACGGGACCAGTGGCAACGACAGTAACAGTTGCAGTACCGCAATTAGTTCGACCCCGAGCAATGCCAAGCGGACGATTGCGGGAGGGCTCTCGTGTACCCAAGGGGGTGATACGCTCATTGTGCGTGGGGGCACAGGTGGGAGTTGTATCGTCTACCCTGAATCGTTCGCCGTTGGCAGCATCCCCAACGGCACGGAGGGTGCCCATACGACCCTACAGGCGTTTGGTGGGGGACATCTCAAAGGCGGGGAATGTGTGCATATCCGCCCAGTGGACAACCTCGCCCCGAATGGGGATGTCATGGAGTTCATTGCGCAGCATCACATCACGATTGACGGGTTTAAGCTGGACGGCGGGGATACCAGTACTGACCTGGTGGGCCATGCCGCCCGCAAAGCGTCCTTCATCATTCGAGCCCAGCGTCCCAACGACAGCTTCGGCGAGAACCACGACATCATTGTGCGCAACAATGAGATGATGCGGAGTGTGGCCTCCTGCGCCATCCCGCAAGGCTACCGATGGGAGTTTAGCGGCAACCTCGTCCATCACTGTGGGTGGTTCTGTTGCAACTCCTATGGCATGACGGACTCTGAAACAGGCGCGGTCAGTAACGGGGATGACCACGGCTTCTACTTCGAATCGCGTGAGTCCATCATTCGCGGCAACACCTTCCACCATAACCCAGCGTACTCGATCCAAGTGTATGGGGGGGATACCGGCCTGAACGACAACATTATCGAGAACAATACCTTTAGCACCTCCCGGTGTGGTGTCACGATGCAGGGAAGCAACAATATCTTTCGGAACAATGTGATGTATAACGATGGGCACAACGAGAACCTTGGCGATTTCAGTGGAACCGGCTGTGGTGGCGGTAGCACTACAAGCGTCGGGGTGATCATTGATGGCGGGTCACAGAAGATCGCCAATAACACCTTCTATGGGCACAGGGTGACAGATCAGGACAATGACTGTGGCAGTGGCTGTGAAGTGAAGAATAACATCATCTGTAACGACGGGAGTACGGACATCTCGGGCACTGGCAGTGTGTCCAATAACCTCTCGGGCACGTGTCCGGGCTTTGTCAACGCTGGCGCCGGCAACTTTGACCTCACCAGTGATGACACCGGAGGAACAACGCTCGCCTATGTGACCACGGACTTCCTTGGCAGACCCCGCACAGCGCCTTACAGCCGTGGAGCCTATGAGTTCAGTGGCACCCCAGCGCCCCCGGTGGCGACCAGTTTGCGGTTTGCGGTCCAACCGACCACCGTCGCGATCAACACGGCGATAAGCCCTGCCGTGCAGGTCGAGATTCTGGATCAGTTTGGCGCCCCGATGCCTACGGCCAGCGCCATGATCACCCTCAGTATTGGGACGAACCCCGGGGGCGCGACGCTCACCGGGGGCGGGGCAACGGCGACCACGAGTGGCATAGCGACGTTTGGGAATCTGCGCCTGACGGCAGCCGGTACGGACTATCGGCTCACCGCCACGGCTGCACCTGCGCTGACCGGCGCCACCAGCGATCCCTTTGAGGTCACGGAGACGCCGACGGGGTGTAGTAGTCCCTGTACGATTTATGTCAATCCGAGCGCGCTCAATGATACGCAACCGTGTAACACGGCCGATCTCACGCATCCCCGCAAAACGCTGGCGGGGGGGGCGGCCTGCCTGACGGTGCCAGGCTCAACGCTCTATCTGCGGGCCGGCACCTATAACGAGTGCCTGGACACCAGCGTGACGCCGATTGTTGGTGGGACGTCCTGGGCGGCCCCGACGACCATTGCCGCGTATGGCACCGAAACGGTGACCCTGACGCTGCCGCCGTCCTGTCAAGCGGCGATGATCTTTCGGACGCCGGCCCAGGATCATTATATCGTCATCGATCGCCTGATTCTGGATGCCCTCAATACGCTCGACAGTAACGGCCTCGTGTACTATCCCGGCACGCACCACCTCCGGTTTCAGAATGGGGTCATCAAAAATACGTATTGGGAAGGCGTGTATATCCAGGATGCCACCGACACCGAAGTGCTCAATACGCGGATTGATACCTCCAACTGGTACGGCATTAATATTGTGGACAGTAGTACGCGCACGCTGCTCCAGGGTCTCACGATCACCAACCATCCGCAGGCCGGCCTTCAGATTGAGAACGGCTCGGTGTTTACGGCGCGCAATCTGACGTTGACGGGGAATGGTACCGGCGGGGCGCAGCCCGCCGTACGCGTGGGCGGCAGTGGGGAAACCGGGGCCTTGCTGGCCAATGCGGTGATCTATGAGAATTATGCGGGGATCCAGGTGCTCACGGGCACAAGTGGATTAAAGCTCTATAACAATACCCTGGTGAACAATACGAACGCGGGCGTGACGGTGGACAGTGGCGTCACCAATATCAACCTGGTGAACACGATTAGTACGGGCCATGGCGGGGGCCAGAATATCGTCAACAATGCTGGCGCCAGCGTCACGCAGGCCGCCGTGCTCACCACCAACCCTGGGTTCGTCGATGTCGCCCTCGATGACTATCACCTCGCGCCGACCGCGAGCACCGCGATCAATCAGGGCGTCACCCCCGCAGGCCTGACCACGGACGTACCCACGGATCGTGATGGCGTCCCGCGGCCCCAGGGCGCGGGCTATGACATTGGAGCGTATGAATGCCCGGTGCCGTGTACCGCGGCCCCGCCGCCGTCGGGTGGGGTGCAACTCACGGCCCCGGCCTGGAAAAGTGGCGGCCTGCTGCGCCGCTAATACTGGAGGTTTGATGCATGTCTGTGATGCATGTCTGGCTGCTGCTGTGGTGTCTCCTGGTCCCCAGCGTCCTGCGGGCGGAGCCGTGCCGCTTGCGCTGGTATCCGGTCGAGCGCTACGTCTCCGGCGGGCCCGTGGTGGGCCCGGTACAGTATCGGCTCTGGTTGCAAGGGCTCGGGGACGCGGCCCCGCAAGAAGTAGGGCTGACGAATGGCACGGAAGTCCAGATCCCGCACTGCCAGCCAGGGGAATATCTGCTGACGGCGGTGCAGGAGAGCCCGCAGGTGGAGGAAAGCCCCTGGAGTGAGGCGCTGACCGTACGCCAGCTGACGGCCCCGCAGTTCGTGCCCCGCAGTGGCGGCACCGATCCGTGTCGCCTGCGCTGGACGGCGAGCACGACCTATACGGATATGACCAGCGTCAGCGGCAAGGTCAAATATCGGCTGTGGTATCAGGGGGAGGTTGACGAAGTGCCGCAGGTGCTGACCACGACCGATGCGCTGAGTCTCCAGGTCCGGCGGTGCAAGGCGGGGGACTATTTCGTGACCGCAGACCAACCCCAGCCGCGCGTGCAGGAGTCGGTGCTCAGTGCGCCGCTGGTGCTGGGACCGCCGAGTCCAAAGCGTTGACACGGGTGCACGGGCGCATAGGCGGGATCGCCGCCGATCCGATAGGTGGTACCGTGAGAGGTTCCTGTGTCGGTCATGCCTCTTCTCCGTCCTGGTCCTGCCACTGGCAGGGATGGTTGCAGTCATGGACGCTGTATGTGCGCTGCTACGTCACCGTGCAGGCGCAATGGTTGCTCCAGATATCTCGGCATGGCTGGCATCCTGAATCACAAACCGACCATAGCCCATTTTGCGCGAGGTCCCCACGCCTACCCGTTGCCCACAGTAGCCCACAAAATCAATAATATGCTGCGCCTCCGGAATATCGTTCACGAAAAAACCGATCGTGCCGTGCGCCGTGAACTTGGCAATAAACGGGTTTTTCCGTAAGGCCCGCTGATTACTTAAGGGCTGTCCGGTGCCTGATTTGGGCATCACCAGGCGCTCATACACGCCGTCTTCTTTCTCTTTGCCCGTGTCCCAGTCCGACACATGCAGGATATGGCGGAGGTTGGCGGGATCACAGGGACGCTGCGAGGCAGACAGGGTTTTCGCACTTTCAATCAAACAGCCGTACATTTGATGGGATGGAATGATGATGGCCCCCTCCTGGTCCCGGTACCACGGGCGCGACGCCCGTTCTTCCAGGGCCTCGTACGCCTCCTGACTTATGCCCTGGCGCCGGAGATATTCCTTGAGGGCCTGCTCCCGCTTTGCCTCGGTGCGGGTGCGGTTCATCCCGCTGAGTTTCTGAATATTGATCAGCTCCTCCTTCGCGGGAAAATAGGGATCGGCAATATACCCTTTGTCAAAAAACAGGGTGAACTGTATGGTCTGGGACTCCATGATGTCTCCTTGCGTTGTCGTGTTGCCGTCGCCGTTGCCGACGCCGCTGCCGTTGCCGTAGCCGGAGCCGTTGTCGTGGCCGTTGCCGTAGCCGTTGCCGAGGCCGTCGCCGTGGTCGTCATCGTCGTCGTTGCCGCCGTCGTTGCCGATGCCGCTGTCGATGCCGGAGCCGGGGCCGTCGCCGTTGCCGTCGCCGGAGCCGTTGCCGAGGCCGTCGTCGTTGCCGCAGCCGTTGCCGCAGCCGTCGTCGTTGCCGCTGCCGGTGCCGTAGCCGTCGCCGGAGCCGATGCCGACGCCGCTGCCGTTGCCGCTGCCGTTGCCGTCGCCGTCGCCGTCGCCGGAGCCGATGCCGGTGCCGTCGTCGTTGCCGCTGCCGTTGCCGTCGCCGTCGCCGGAGCCGATGCCGACGCCGTCGTCGTTGCCGCAGCCGTTGCCGTCGCCGTCGCCGTCGCCGGAGCCGGTGCCGTCGCCGCGTTATTGCCAGAACTCTCGCGCCAATGCACCCCCCCGGCGTCTCGAGACGGCGACGCGCCCTCCGCTACGCGGCTTTCGGCCAGCGCTCTAGGATACATGTGCCCAGGCACGTCCTTTGACAATATTACTAATGAGCTTGTCGCTTACTCCGTGTTGCTTTGCTAAACGATACATACTTATGCCAGCAGCATGCTGTGTGCGGATTGTGCGTATATGCCCCTCCGTCAATTTGGCGTTCGGCACCTGTTCGCCATGTGGTGTATGCAGTCGTTTCTTCATCGCGCAATCCTGCATATTCTCCAGATGCGTTCCTAAAAAGAAGTGTCTCGGGTTACAACAAGGCGGGTTGTCGCATTGATGACACACCTCCTTTGCATCAGGTATTGGGCCATAGGTATAGATGTAAGCTAGCCGATGGCTCAGATACATTTTTCCTTTGATACCTAAGCGACCATAACCCTGTCTATGCAAGCTCCCTTGCCAAAGCCAGCAGGCATCATCTCCACCATTCTTGTCTACTCGCTTCCAGAAGCACGCAATTAAATCGCGCGGTTTGTGCTTTGGAAAGCCATGTATTTTACGATGAAGCCGATAGCACGTTATTGAACAAAAGCGGCTGTTGCCTTCCTTAAGCTTGCTAGGCTTCGCGGGAAATCGTGCTTTACATTGTTCACATACCGTTATCACCATTGATTTTTTAGGCATTATGATGCCTTTGTAGCTTTCGGGAATCTTTCCCGACAGAAAGACCCATCGGCCATTCTCCTCGAGCAATAGAAGGTGCCCGGCGCTTTCGCGCTCGGCTTCAGCGGCCCGTGATAGGGACAGACGGGCGTCTCGGGTGCTGGTGCTGGGGGCGTGGCCGGTGCCGGCATCGGGCTCGGACTGGGCGGGACCGCCGCGGGGGCCCGCCGCGCCTGCGGCTTCAGGCCCTGCTGCTTACACCACGCTACAAGGTTGCTCACGGCCTCACGAAACTCTTTGCCCGTGGTCTTGCGCACGGTCAGAAGGAATTGATACCCGGCGGCGTCCTCCACACTTACCGTGGCGCTATACGGTGCCTCGTACATCACCACGCCGGCATGGGTCAGGGTGAGATGCGCCGGGACCGGCGGCGGCACGTCCCGCGCGGGCGGTGCCGCCTCGGGCTCCGGGCTATACTCGGGCTCCGGGATATACTCGTCATCGCGGGGTGTCGTCATAGCTACCTCGTGTTTCGCGCCAGGATCGCCCAGGAGCCCGGCGGGGACCGGGGGGTCCTCTAGATCATCGGGGGGGGCCTGTGGGCCCTGTGGGGCATCCTGAGCGGTTGTCGGGGGGATCTGGGCCAAGTACTCCTCGGCCGTTGCGGGCCCCAGCGGCAAGGGCAGGGTGTCGCGCGTCCCCTGCCCCAGGCGGGCGCAGACTTCGACGTAGAGCGTTTTGGCAATCAGGTGATAACACCATTTCGATTTGCCGTGTTGACTCTGCGGGCAGGAACAGCCCCCATTGCAGGAGTAGCGGCGCCCCGCGCTGCCCTCCACCTCGAAGAAGCCATCGGGGCTCCGCGTCACTTTGCCGGCCCGCACCAGCGCGACGGCCTGGGTCAGGCGCGTATCGCTGCCACGGTCGGCATGCACATAGGGCGGCCGCTGAAACTCGGCGGCCACAATCGCCAGTTCGCGCTCAAACGCCGGTTCCATCAGGGACCCTCCTTGTTGTTGGCACGTGGGTGTGTGGGTGCTGGGGAACTTGGCAGGGTGTTCCAGCACCGTCCGTTCGTCGTCCGTCAACTCTTCGCCTACCGCCTGCCGCAGTGCCAGCGCCGTGGTGGGGCCGCAGTGCGTGGCCCAACGCCGCGCTAACGCCTGTAAGCCCCCGCGGATCTCGTCCGGCCAGTCGGCCTCGACCAGCCGCGCCTCGACCCAGGGCGTTGCTTTCCACGCGGCGGGATACGTCTCGTCCCGGAGCATGCTGCGCAAGGCGAGGCGCAGGGCGGGATCCGTGCGGGTCATCTCCTGCCTCCGAGGAGCGCCTGCCACCAGGCGCGGCACGCCTGCTGCGTGGCCCGCAGATCGCCCCGCAGGGCCGCGGCATCGATGGCGTGCGCCAGGGCGCGGCAGGTGGGATCCTGGATCCTGGCCCGGCAGTGCTCGGTGCTCCAGGTTGCCGTCTTCTGACTGACATAGGTGTACGCCGTCACAATCGCCTTCAGACAGGCCGCATCAGCCATAGTGGCCCTCCAGGATGAGTAGGGTCTCCCGGGCACGGGTGGCGGCCACGTAGAGCAGGCGGTAGACATCATCGGCGCCAGCGCCACCGTGATAGAGTTGCACCTGTTGCGCGCGCGACAGGTCTTTGAAGAACACGACCGTATCGGCCTCGGCGCCTTTGAGGCTATGGGCGGTGCCCACGATCACGCGCGGCTCCTCCACTAAGGCCGTGCGCCCATAGGTGCGGTACACGCGCAAGGGATAGGCCAGGCCCTTGGCACGACTTTGCAGCACTTGGTATTCCAGCCACTGCAGGTCCCCCGCCAGCGCCCCGGCCAGGCTCTCCGGGAGAAAGAGCTGCTCCAGGGTGGCCAGGGGGCAGGCCCCGTCCTCATCGGCGTGCAGGGCCACCTGGCTTTTGGCCCCGCGCGTCAGCACCCCGTCGGTGCGGATGAGGGGCAACCAGGTGGCGAGTTCGCGCCAGGTCCAGAGGCGGTCGGCCGGGCGGGCAAAGTCCAGGAGCCGCTGCGCGGTGCTCACGCCGCGCGGCGGCGGCGCCAGCGGATTCCACGCCCGCTGGCGCCGCCGCCACCGATTGCCAAAGGGGATGCCGGCACTGCGGAGCACCGCCACGAGCGGCTCCAGCATGTAGGCACACGGGGCGATGCAGGCATAGGTGCCCCAGGGCTCCTCTAGCCACGCGCGCAGCGCCCCCAGGACGTAGTCAGGGGTGTCCCACGTGCCGAGCCCGTCCTGACACACGCCCGGCTCGGGCCGCGGCTCCCAGACCTTGGCCTGGCGCTCGCCAATGGCCTCGGTAAACTGACGGGCGTAGGCTTGCACGCGGGCCGGGACGCGGTACGAGCGGGGCAGCACGCGGCGATTGGGCGCGGCCAGCAGCGGGCGGAAATCGCCACCACACCAGCGGTAGAGGGCCTGGTCATCATCGCCGGCGCACAGGAAGTGGTCGGTATGCTGTGCCCAGCGCGTCACGACGTCCCATTGCAGCAGGCTGAGATCCTGGGCCTCGTCCACAATGAGGGTGGTGGGGTTGCCCGGGGCCACGGGGACGAGGGTGCGCGCCCAGTCGAGCAGGTCGGTAAAGTCGAGAAAGCCGTGCGCCTGTTTCCAGGCCGTCCAGAGGGCAAAAAACTGTTGCGCCTGCGGGGGCCACTCGGCCGTCGGGATGAGCCGGTGGCGTAAGTGATCGACCAGCTCCAGGAGTTGATCGCCGTAGAGCTTGGGGCCCCGGTGGGGCGACGGGTCGGCGGCGGGATCATCCTGATCCCGGCCCAGTTGCGCAGAGAGTTCAAACGTGGGATATTCGCTGTTCCATGTGCTATACTCGCCCTCGGCAATGGTGGGATGATCGAGCGCGTGATAGCAATGGCTATGGAGCGTGCCGATCTGGTTCTTGTCCAGGGGCAGGTGGCGTCCCGCTAATTCCCGGGCGGCCGCCCGGGTATAGGCACACAGGAGTAGACTATCACTGCCGTCTTCCTCCGCGCGCCGCGTGGCTATGCGGCTCAGTTCGGTGGTTTTTCCCGTCCCCGGTGGTCCAAAAATCACTTCCATGGTTCCCATCGTCGTTTCTCCATAACATCCATAAGCGCCCATAATGCATTGATGCCTGCAACCTATTGATTTAATGGGGTTCCATAACACCCATAAGACCCATAAGCGTTTTTTGCGCGTACCTTTCTTCAAAACCCTTATGGATGTTATGGGTCTTATGGAGACGTTCTATATCAAGCACTTGTGGCCTCCTGTGGATTATGGGGACTTATGGGTGTTATGCGGACCTTATATATCAAGGAGTTATCTCCTCCTGGAGCGGAAGGGAACGACTCGGTGTTATGGGGTCTCCCCCGCTGGTCTCCTCCTGGAGGTCTTTGGCCACCAGACGCCAGACGCTCCGTGTCGTGTGTTTCGGGCGCTCAATCGTGATCGTCAGCCGCCGCCCATGGAGGAGGCGGAGCAAATCCAGGATGTCTGGCTGCGTGAGGCGTGGGTTAAAGAGACGGACATACGGCCACAAATGTTTGACGGAGAGATACACCGCCCCCTCGCGGACAAACGGGCGCGAGCCGTGCGCCAGTATTTCCCATTCTTCCGTGCTGGTGTCGCGGTCTGGGTCGCAGAAGTGCGCCTCCAGGTACGCGCGGACCATCGTGCGCGCCTGCCCCGCGCGCGTCATTTCCGGGGTATCGACCATCTGCGCCACCAGGCCGAGCAGGTGCAAGTGATGCTCCCACAGGTGGATGTCCCGCGGCTGATAGCGCGGAATCATATGATTGGTGCGCTCAAAGATGCGCTGTCGGACCGTGGCCTGCGCAAAGAGATCCTTGGTGGTCCCGAGGCCGATTTCGCGGCCGTCCACCAGTCGTAAATGCCACAAGGTGTTCTCGTCCCCGTGTTTAATGACCGCGGCCAACGCGATCCCCCACGTATCGGAGATGGTGTCGAGGAGGCGCTCCCGCGCAAAATCGAGATCCCCGGTGTTGGTCCGCAGGCGTGACTCCTGGATCATGAGTTCGCAGTAGGCCGCCGACGGCTCCGGCCGCGCACTGCGGCGGTTGCCGTCCCGAATGAGCGCCACAATCTGCTCCACGCTCCACCCCGATTTGACCCCCGCATCGGCCAGCAGGATATCGTAGAGTTGGTGCCGCTCCTCATCCGTCTCCGGATCCCGCTTCAGCGCCCGCTGGATACTCGGATAGTCGAGGAGCAACGTCACCAGCACCTGCGGATCCAGGGGACTGTGCAGGTCCTCCGCCTCGCCCGGCCGATCAAGGGGTGCCTGGCCATTGTGCGCGAAGCGCGGATCATGCGAGTGCGGGTGGTCGGCCATGGGCATATCCTCTGCGTGCACGCTGACACGCCATCGAGTACGCTTACGTACTGACGATGATGCTTATATAGTACTCCAGGGTACTGGAAATGTCAATAGAACATCTTTCTTATGTTGCATCCATGACCGTACACAGGTACTATCTTCAGTGCCACTAGGCAGGAGGTGCGCATGGCTCTCGGAGATCGCGTGCGGAGACGGCGAGAATATCTGGGACTCTCCCAGCAAGACGTGGCCGTCCTCACGGCCATGCCCCAGACGATCATCTCGCGCATTGAGCGTGGGGTGAACAAAAACCCTGGCGCGGATGTCCTGCGGCGCTTGGCGACGGCGCTCCGCTGTTCCGTCGATTGGCTCCTTGAAATGTACGACGACACCGCGGACCCCTCCCTCGCCGTCCTGGCCTGTGCCTCCCCCTAGGCGCTGCCCCTGGTCCCGCGCGGTGTCCTCCGCTAGTGCCACCACCAGGTGATCAGCCACACCCCGCCCGCCCCCACGATGATGCCCCAGCACACCCCGGCCAGAAACGCCAGCAGGAGGGGCGGCGCCGGTGGGGGCTCCAGCAGCACCAGGACCCGGGGGCCCCGGGGGTCGTCGTTGTGGGGGGAGAGGTCGGGCATGGCGGCGGCTCCTTACGTCATGGGGGCGTGCCCTCCGGTAAAGTACGCACATAGGCAAACAGAGGTAGCTGCCCTTGCTGGTGCTCTCCTCTCCGAAAGGCTCCATGGCATTTATGGTCACACAAGATATGCCCACGAATATCACGGAAGCGACGCAAGAGCATTGCGCCGCATTGATGACAAAAAACCGTCAACCTCACTACAGGTTTGCCATGCGTCGTTGTGCCTATCTGCATAGAAAGATCGGTTATGTTACGAGACATACTGTGCGGGCCTGTGAGCGGTGTGGCATGACTTTCGTTGTCTATAATAAGCGCCAATCTCGCTGTCAACCGTGTCGAAAACTCCGTATAGAGCCGCTGGCGTGTCTGGTCTGTAAGCAGCCAGTCTGGAGTACTCGCAGTCTTACCTGTTCTCGGTCTTGTAATACCGCCTTGGGACATCGACAGCGATAAAGACGCTCCGGCCCACTCATCGACCAGGGGCGCCTTGCTCACCTCAGTTCCTTCCCGGTGGTTCATCGGTCCTCCATCTCCGTCCAGTTATATTTCTCTGCCAGCCGCTGCGCTTCCTCCGGGTGCTGCTCCAAATATGCGGCAATGGCGGCGCCGAAGCCGCCGCGTTTGTGGGCGGCCTGGGCCCGCCCGGGCCACCAGTGGCGGGGGCGCTCGACAATATCCTGATCCGTCCAGCCGCGGTGGCGCCGGCCCCGTAAGCGGCCGATGGGTTGCCCGGTCAGCGCCGCTATCTCGGCGTAGGTGAGGGTCTGCCCCTGATACTCCAGCAGGATGGCGCGGCGCCCCATGATGTATGCCTACTGGCGACGGCCACGGCGGCCACGGCGGCCACCACAGGCCAGGGCGCGCCGTCCGGTGGGGGGTCCGTCTGGCACCAGGCGCACCTCGATCCGCCAGCCCAGGGCTTCGAGTTCCCCCTGCGCGGCGCGGGCGGCTTCCAGGGTGGGGTGCCACTCGGTGAGCCAGCAGGCGTCGTCGTCTTGGAGGCCGTAGGCGGTGAGCAGATAGGGGCGGTGGTGCATGAGAAGTCTCCTGTATTACGCAACAAAAAGAAGCATTTGGTGAGGGGCATGTCCCCCAGGATGCTGTGCATCGAGGATCGTCTGTGTGGGAATATCCATAGATCGGGGGATAGGAGCGTTCATATGGATAACCGTTGCAATGGCCCCACCCTTGACGCCATAGGCTTTGGCAAGGCTCTGCATACTTTCGCCGGTCAACCAACGCTGGACAATGGCTTGTTTTTCCTCAGCGGACAACGGTTCTCTCCCGAAGCGTTGGCGCACAAAACACGGTTGACAGCGCGTACCAGCCCGTGAACTCGGCTTGCCACAGTGCGGGCAAATACCGCGCTTTTGCGAAGGAGGACGTTTGATGTTATGCCAGGCTTCACGACAGGAGGATGAGCAAAAAGAGCGTCCCCGGAGCCGACTTGAACTATCTCGAAAGATCTGTTGACAGTATCGGCAGAGTTTCTCTTGTGTCGAGAATAAGGCCCGACAGCGCGCAGAACAGAACTGATGCGCTTGTCTCAACTTTTCATTCTGTTTATAGATACGCGACTGACATGTGGCACAGGAGACATAGCGCCCTTGACGTTGCGCCGCGTCATAGCACGGTTTGGAGCAAAAGTGTTCCCTCCGTGTGCGGACACTGTTCACGCCCTGTTGTGGTAAGGGGTTTTGGCATGTTTCACAGAGACCCCTATAGCCCTTGCCAATCGTATAGACCAGGAATTCCGTACGTGGAGTGATGTCTCCGCGTACAATGCTACTTGCGACTTGAATGACCTGCACATCGTCAGCCCATAGCAGGCCATTGCAAGCATCAAAGAGCAGCTTAATCAAATTATCAAGGTCTTTGCGTTGACGATTTTTCGTAAAAAATCCAACGCAGACGCCGAGATCATGCGAACGATTCATCGTCAACTGTGGATAGGCTTTTCGTATCGACCACGCAATATAGTCTTGCGCTTCTTTGGTTTGGCGTGGCGTATAGACCTGCCCATTAAAGCGTGGACGGGCTTTGGTGCCAGGCTCTCCAGGAAACGCAAGTTGGCAGAGAATACGTTGGGGTTCTGGGGGCGCAAAGAGTGGAAGACGTATCGTGAGACGCATGGACTCATCCTCTTGGTATGATGAGACTCTTGGTTGAGACGACAAGGCAGAGGGACCAAGAGAAGACACTCGTTCCCCATGGGTAGCTAATCCATGAGTAGCCTTGTCGTTGACAGAGACCACTGTCTGACGCTGATGGTTTTTTGGCGGCTGCGGCACAGCCCCGCCCACGACGCGATACCCCGGTTTCTGGAGTTGGGCGCGTAACCACGCCTCGTCATAGGGCATTAGTCGTGCCTTTCCAGGGCGGCCCACGCCCCGACGGCGCTCCCCACAATGAGGGCGTCCAGGAGCACCACCCCGGGATGGAGCTGCACCACGTAGATGCCCAACCAGCTGACAGCGAGGCAGCACAGCACCGTGACCAGCAGGGTCTGCGGGAGCGTCCAGCGACTCATGGCGCGCACTGTCGTGTGTTAGGCATCATGGCTCACCTTTTCCGGTATAGGTAGACTGACGGTGGCGATCAGGTCGTGCACGTCACAATCCAGCACCTCTGCCAGCACCAACAAATCATCGACTTTCAGCTTCAAGATGCCACGCTCCAGGCGTGAGAGTTTCGAAGTCAGCATGCCGGCACGGAGGGCGAGGGCCGTGACGGTCAGTCCAGCTTGTTCACGTTTGGCACGTAAGGGGGACATGGGGCTCTCCTCTTGCAAAGATTGCAACATCCTAACCCATGACTTGCAAAGATTGCAAGGGAAATAGGTAGCATTGCAATTTTTGCAAAGCAGGGTATCATTGCAATATTTGCAATGGCATGTTTGCCAGGCTATTCATGGTGCCAGGGGAGAGTGCTATGGGGTATGGAGAGCGGATTAAACACTACCGCGTGTTGCGGCAGATGAGTCAGGAGGTGTTCGCCGAACGTACGGGCATCACCTACACCTCGATTAGTCGCATTGAGCATGGTACGCGCAAAGTCACGTTGGAAGAAGCTGTGACCATTGCTACCGTTTTAGGTATTAGCCTGGAGGACCTGGCAGGGACCCCGGCATGTGCTGGCCAGCAGGACGAAGTGAAACTCTTGGCTCAGCACTGGGCACAGAAAATGCGGGAGGCTGAAACGATTGTGCATGAAGCCAGCACCGTGGCTGCTTATCTCGATCACACCTTGTCGTGTTTGTCCTAACGATATTTGTTTTACGATATGCTCATCCCCCTTCCTCCCTTGACCCCGACGTCCCCTGCACCACCGGATACTCGCACCAATCAATTCTGGGGCTTTTCTCACGCGAAAGGACCTCAGATGCCAGTCTACACGCTCGATCAGCTCCTGCACATCTACGCCACGCAGTATCTCCCCCAGCTCGCGCCCCGCACGCAGTACCAGCGCAGGCGCCTGTTCGCCCGCTTTGCCACCGACCTTGGTGCCTTCCCCCTCGACACCCTCACGCCGCTCCGGCTGCGGCACTACCGTGACGCACTCAGCCGTACCCTGAAGCCTGGCACCGTGCGCCAATACCTCGATGCGCTGTCCGCGGTCTTCACGGTGGCCGTGGAGGAACTGGAATGGCTCGACGTCAATCCCCTGGCCAAAGTGCGCAAGCCCCCCGCCTCCCCAGGCCGCGTACGGGTCCTCTCGACGGAGGAGCGCACCCGCCTCCTGGCCGCCTGTGCCGCTAGCCCGAACCCGAGCCTGTACCGTCTCGTCCTCCTGGCCCTCACCACGGGCGCCAGACGCGGTGAGCTGCTCAGCCTGACCTGGCAGCACGTGGATCTGGAGCGCGGCTTCCTGCGGCTGGCCCAGACCAAAAACCGCGAGCGCCGGGCCGTCCCCGTCCCGTCGCAGACGCTGACGCAGCTCACGCGCTGGAGCCAGGGCCAGCCGCTCGCGGGTTGGGTCGTGCCCCGTTCCAGCGGCCGCTCCGTGTTTCCCGGCGAACATGCCTGGAAAGTCGCCTTGAAGAAGGCCGATGTGCCGGACTTTCGGTTTCATGATTTGCGCCATACCTTTGCCTCGTATCTGGCGATGAGTGGCGCCACGCTGGCGGAAATTGCCGAGGTCCTCGGGCACAAGACGCTGAGCATGGTACGGCGCTACATCCACTTCACGCAGCCGCACACGCAGGGCCTCGTGGAAAAGATGGCGGCAACGTTCTTGGCGTGAGGCGGAGACTGGGAGAGGGCGGGCCTGTGCCCGCCCTGCGGATACTTAGTCATCACGCTGGCATGCTCGGCAGCGGACGCGGCGGCGGCTGGCAACGTCTTTCCTGATGGTGTGGAGGGAGCGGATGACCGGAAAGAGATGGCCACAGGAGAGTCTGGGATAGAAACACGGCTGGCCATGAACGATATACTCCGCCGCTTCGATGACTCGCCGTAGTGGGTGTCGGTCGGTCGTGGTGTGCATGATGGTCTCCTGTTGAACGGGGCGCTTCACCGCGCCCCGTCTGGGTCAGTCGTCGTCCTGGGTGCGGGCGGCGCTGGGGTCGCTCGGCGTCTGCAGCAGGCAGGCGGGGGAGGCGGTGCTGGTCAGCAAGAGATTGCGTCGCCAATGATTGGCGACGCAGCCGCCTGACAGGTCGATGGCATCGGGGAGGCCAGAGAGACGATTCGCCAGCACGCGATTATCGCGCCCATCCACCACCAGGGCGGGACCATCGAGGCGGGCGGGACCATCGAGGTTGGTGATCGTGCTCAGGCGAATCGTATTATCGTTGCCCTGCACCAGCAGGGCGGGATACGGGTAGGAAAAATCTGTGAGCCTGGCCGTGACGGTGACATCCTCTACACGATTGCCGTGGCCATCGATGGTCACACAGCCATTGGCCCACAGTCCCGGACAGTCGATCACACTGTGTTCCAGGCGGTTGTCGTTGCCGTGGATGGCAATTGCCGGGTGCCCTACGGCGTAGGTGACGCTTACCCTGGTGAGGCGATTGTCGTTGCTGCTCACAAGGATTGTGCCATCGACTCCGCCGGTGCTGATATTCTCCACGCGGTGCCCGCCCTGCCCTTCCAGCACCAGCGCGTCATGCATAAAACCGCGAATGGTGCCGTTACGGACCTGCGAGCGGGTGCCCCTGAGGGTGAGACAGCCCACGCTACGGCAATCCAGGGTAAAGCCCCGTAGATCCAGCGTGGCAGATTCCAGCCCGAGGCCAGAGACCTGCGAGGTGCAGATGAGGTCAGCGGTGAGGTAATAGCTGGTCGGGCCGCGCAGCGTCTGCCCGCAGGCCGTGACGGGGACAGGGGGCGCCGCGACAGCGGCCGTGGTGAGCAGCAGGCTCACCAGCGTGAGCAGGGACAGGGCTAGGCGAGCAACCATGGTCGTCTCCTTCTCGGGGCAGGCCGTGCGCCTGCCCGTGTCGGTCGTTTAGCGCCACAGCTCCCACAGCAGGAGGAGGGCACATACGCCTATGAGGCACAGCAGCAGCGCTTGCAATGCCTCCATTGCCTACGCCTCCGTGTGTACATGAGGACCTATGCAGACCTCGTCTTGCGTACACACAAACGCGTAGGTGTGTCCACCCGGAAAAAACACCACGCGCCCACCCGCCAGTACCCGGCAGTGCCCTTCCTCGCCACTGACGAGGTGGTAGGCATGCCGCAGCCGGGGCTGCAGCGCGGCGCGGCGGGCCGACCGCACCAACAACACCGCAAACCCATGCTTACAGAGGGCCTGGTGCCGCTCGAAATCCGGGCAGGTACACGTCGTCGTGCCGTTCGACACCACCGTGTACTGCCGCCACGGTTGCCCCTGGCTGCGTACCGTGTAGGTGTGCGGCGCCAGCAGCGTCGTATCGCTCACGGCGTCTTGCAGGACCAGGGAAAGGCCGCGCTCAATCTTCGTGGTCTCCGCCGGAAACGCCGCCTTGGCCCGCTGTACCGCGGCGGTTAAGGCCGGCAGCATGGCCGGATGCAGCTGGTTCGTCGTCTGCGTCTGTGCTACACTCATGACGGTCTCCTTCATTACGTAGGGGGGAGAGACGGGGCGGCGTGTCGAGCTTTCTCAGGGCCTGGACACGCCGCCTGTGTGTTTTAGTAGAGGCCGATCAGTTCCCGCCGCGTGCTTTCCCGGAAGGCACCGATTTCTCGGTTGTTCTGTTGCAGCACGAGAATGATGTCCATGTCACGCGCCAGTCGTACGCCTTTACACACTTGCTTGCCACTCTTGAGCGTATAGGCGATATATTTCAGCCCTGTCGCCTCTACCGCCCAGTCGCGTCCCGCTACCGTGATTGTCTTCATCTTCGTCTCTCCTCTGTGGGTGTCTGTGGGTGTCTCGCTGTCTCTATCTGCAAGAGAGTATACACTAGCGTGCATATGTCTGCAAGGGGATATTGACACAAAAAATACCTTCTGATATATTTTTTTTCAGGAGGATCGTATGCCGTTACCCCCCTTTGATATGGCGGGATTCGCCCAGCGGCTCCGCCACGCGCGGCAGGCCGCTGGCCTCACCCAGGTCGCCCTCGCTGCGGCGCTCGGCGCGCATCAGGGCTGGATTGCCCGCCTCGAAAAAGGCGACGCGACCCATATCCAGGCCGATACCCTCTGGCGCCTCTGCGTTGCCCTGCACGTGTCCGCCGATTTCTTGCTTGGCCTTTGCCAAAAGGACGCACTATGACTCATGCCCGTTTCCTGCTCTGCGCTAGCGCCCTCGTCGGCCTCCTGGGCGTGGCGCCTGTCCACGCCACCACCGGGGGCGATGCCATCGACGATCCCAGCGTCTGCGCCCCGTCGCCGCAGGCGAAGGATGCCTATGCCGCCAAAACCAGCCGCATCCTGCTGACCCGGGATACGCAGCCCCCACCCCTCTATGTGAGGAGCAAGTAATGTTTCGCTGCGCCCAACTCCAACACGACGCTGAACTCTACGGCTGGGACGTGCTGTGGCACTGCGCCGGCGTGGCGGCTGACGCCCTCCTGGCCCGGCATGGCCTCGACGGCGAGGATGACCCGGAGGACTGACCCGTCACCACGCAGGCCCACGCAGATACGGCCTGCGTGGGCTGTTCTGTGCTATGGACTACTACTACTACTACTTATATATATATATATATATATTAAAGTTCAATTAGAATTAATAACAGTTCTCCTGCCGCATTTTCTGCGTGACTTTCCACTCTTCATGTTTTACGTTACCAGTCGAGTGGTTGCCGGATGCTTGTGCTGGTTGGCGCTGCCCCGCGTGCGTCTCCGGGCGTGGCAGACCGCTCCGGCTGTGCCTGCGAATACCTCGGCATCGCGGCTGGTTTTCACCAATATTGGCTTAAAGGCCAGTGGTATCACGAACGTACGATTCGGCGGTCATCGCAGTGGAGCAGTGTCAAAGGCGCGGATATTTCGCACTGTCCCCGTCGTGTGCTTCCTGGCAAACATCGTTACCTGTGGCCGCTTGATGTCGCCATGCGCTCCCAACTACTGCCTCTCGCGCAACCATATCCCAAACGCGCCGCAAGCATCCTAGCCGATGCGCCGACCGTCCAGGCCGGAGAGAGCGGGGCAGCACCGACTGCGGCGCTTACAGGCGCGACGTAACCTCACAACTTTGAGAACTTTCACCCTATGCCTGATCACGAACACTATACGGCCAAACAAATGATTGACGCACTGAAGGAAACGCGTGGCATGATTTTTCTTGCGGCGCAGCGGTTAGGCTGTAGCCACTACACCATTCGCAACTATGCCAAGCGCTATCCCTCGGTCAAGGCGGCGTGTGAAGCAGAGCGTGGGCGTATGGTCGATCTCGCTGAGTTGAAACTGATGCAGTCTATTCAGAACGGTGAGCCCTGGGGCATCGCCTTTGCCCTGAAGACGATCGGCAAGGATCGCGGCTACGTCGAGCGCCACGAGCAGACCGGCAAGGACGGCGACGCGATCACCCTACGGGTCGTCTATGACCAGAGCCCGGCGCTGCCGGAGCTGCCCGCACCTCAGCCACGAGCCCTAGAGGAGGGCGTGAATGGCCACCGCCGTCGCCCCGCATGAGCGCGAATGCCTCATCCATCTGAAAGAGCCTCATCCTGAGCAGCTGCGCTTCTTACGCTCACCAGCGCCGCGGCGCGTCATTCGGGCAGGACGTCGAGGCGGGAAGACGACCGGATTAGCGATTTATGCCGTCGAGGAATTCCTCGCCGGGCATCGCGTGCTCTACGCGGTCCCCACGGCCGAGCAGGTCACGCGCTTCTGGTTTGAAGTCACAAATGCCTTGGCCGAGCCGATCGCGGTGGGCATCTTCCGCAAAAATGAGACGTCCCACATTATCGACCTGCCCGGCACCGAACAACGCATTCGGGCCAAAACGGCCTGGAACGCCGATACGTTACGCGGCGACTTCGCGACCCGGCTCATTCTCGATGAGTGGCAACTCTGCTCTGAGGATGCCTGGGAACTCGTGGGTGCGCCGATGATGCTCGACCGCCCGAACAGCGTGGCGATTTTCTGCTATACCCCGCCCTCCTGGCGCAGTGCAGGCGTCACGAAGGCCCATGACCCGCGCCATGCCGCGAAACTGTTTAAGCAGGCAGCGCTCGACCAGACTGGGCGCTGGGCGACCTTCCACTTCACCAGCCATGCCAACCCGTATCTCTCGACCTCTGCGTTGGAGGACATCACGCAAGATATGTCCGTGTTGGCGCATCGCCAGGAAATCCTTGCGGAGGACCTGGAAGAAGTTCCTGGGGCACTGTGGACGCAAGCCTTACTTGATCGGACTCGTGTGACGCAAGCCCCGCTCCCGCCGCTCGTGCGGGTCGCCGTCGCACTCGACCCTGCGGGTACCTCGCAGGAGACCAGTGACGAGATGGGCATTGTGGCCGGGGGCAAGAGTGCCGATGGCCATGGCTATGTCCTGCGCGATGCCTCGCGCCGTGGCACGCCCGCCGCCTGTGCGCGCCAGGCCATTCTGCTGTACGATCAGCTCGAAGCCGATGTGCTGCTCGGCGAGACCAACAATGGCGGTGAGTGGATTGGCACGGTGATCCAGTTTGTTGCGAACGAGATGTATCGGGCAGGCGAGCGGCCATCAGCGCACGTCAATTACCGTATGGTGCATGCCAGCCGCAGTAAACAGACGCGGGCGGAGCCGGTAAGTGCAGAGTATGAGCAAGGCCGGTGTCATCATGTGGGCGTGTTTCCGGGCTTAGAGGACGAGATGTGCGGGTGGCTCCCCGGCATGCCGTCGCCCTCGCGGATGGACGCCGTGGTCTGGCTGTTTACGGAGTTACTGATGCAGGCGCCACGCAAAGCCACGACGATGGCCTTGCGGTTCTAGGAGCTCTCTATGTCGGTCTCGACCGTCCATCCGGCCTATGCCGCTATGGTCAACTCGTGGGCCATCCTGAGGGATGCGTACGCCGGCGCATCGGCCGTGAAGGGCGCCACCGCGCCGCGCCGCGCCAGTCGCGGCAGTACGGCCGCTGGCACGCGCTACCTCCCCCGGCCGCCCGGCATGCTGCTGGACGAGCAATACGACCTCTACCGCGATCGGGCCACCTTTGGCGATTTTACCGCCGTGGTGGTGAACGGCATGGGCGGGGCGATCTTCCGCCGTGAACCCGTGGTGGAAGCCCCTGAGATCCTCACGCCGCAGCTCGAAGACGTGACACAGACAGGCGTCCCCCTGCGTACCTTCGCGGAACAAGTGGTGCGCGAAACGTTACTGATGGGGCGCTTCGGCGTGCTCGTGGATTTCCCCCAGGCCGTGATCACCGAGACCGGGGTGACCGCACCGCCTGCGAACCCGCGGCCGTACTGGATTGCGTACCCGTGTGAAGAAATCCTGAACTGGCGCACCATGCAGCGTCAGGGCGATACGGTCTTGTCCCTGGTGGTACTCAAGGAATGTGTGCCGGTGCCGCAGGGCGTCTGGCCAAGCCCTGACTTCTTCATCGTGCAGGATCAGATCCAGTACCGTGTCTTGCGTCTGAACGAGTTCGGCCAGTATGAGGTCAGCCTGTGGGTCGAGCAACCGACCAGTCGTGCCCAGCGCCCCGCGGTGCCGACGCTGCTCGACGTCTGGATTCCCTTACGCGAAGGAACACCACTCGACTTTATCCCGTTTGTCTTCATGGCACCCTTTAGCCTGGAGCCCGCCGTGGAGAAATCCTTGATGGAAGGCCTGGTTGAGGTCAATTTTCGCTACTACCGGCACTCCGCGGATTACGAACAAGCGCTCTTCCTCACCGCCATGCCGACGCCCTATGTCTGCTCGACCAGTCTGGAGCCCCAGACGCAGCTGCTCATTGGCTCCTATGTGGCCTGGGTGATTCCGGATAGCACCGCCAAGGTGGGCCTGCTCCAACCTGATGCTGCTGGACTGCCCGCGCACCAGATCGCTATTGAGACTGATAAGCGGGACATGGCGGCGCTGGGCGCCCGGCTGCTGGAGAGTCCGGCGGAGGTGACGGAGACGCGCATTGCGGCGGCGAGTCGGACGCAGGGGGCCGAGAGCCCGATGCAGTCGCTGATTACCACGGTCAGTCAGGGCTTGACGCAGGCCTTACAAATCCATACGTGGTGGGCAGGCTATACGGATGATCCCGATGATACGGCCGTGACGATGAGCCTGAACAAGGATATTGTGGCGAATACGATGCCGCCGCAGATGCTCACGGCGCTCATGCAAGCGCTGCTCAACAACGCGATTAGCTACGACACTTTCTGGTACAATCTCCAGAAGGGAGAGATCGCTCGTCCGATGGTGGACGCAGAGGAAGAACAAGATTTGATCGACCTGCGGCAGCAGCAGCAACCCCTCATCGCGCCCACACGTCAGCCGTTTGGGGGAGGGCCAGGACAACCCCCATCGCCGCCGCCGGGCCAGAATGGCGCGGCACGCACCGCCGCATAAGGAGTAAGGAGATGGCGAAAAAAACCTCCTTCAAACGTGGGACGCGCGCCCAAAAAGCCCGCAGTAAAATTGCGGAACAGTTGAAACGGCGGGGCCATCGTGCGAGCGGGAGCAAGAATGCCTTTGCCCTCGCCACGTACATTACGAAGCGGGCCGGGGCTGCCGGCCGGAAACGCCTCGCCAGCCGTGGCTTACGCAAGAGGAAATAACCATGGCTGATCCCGCTGGTATCGAGGCGCTTCAGGAGCAGGCGCACCGCGAGGCCCTCCAGCAGACGCGGGAGCAGGGCCTGCGGCAGGCCCTGGGGCGGTATGATCTGACGCTGGATGTCACGACCATGCCGTACCGTGACGTGCTGGTGCGCATGCAAGATGTGTGTGGCGAGGAACTGGCGCGGCTGGATAACCCGGAGCCGGCGGCGTAAGCATCCTGCTGCTGGGGGTGAGTCTCGTGGTGGGCGTCGCGGTGCTGCTCAGTCTGGGGACGTCGCCGAGCCATCCGCATGAAGGAGAATGACGTATGGAACTGACGCGTTACGATGATCGGAACGAAGCCGTGTTGCGTGCCCTGCTCAGTGTGTTTGACGCCGAGGGCGGTTGGGAAACGCTGCCGTATGAAGATGTGCTGCGCCAGTTGCAGACGAAGCTCACGGAGGCCCTCCAGAACACCGAGCCCGTGACCGAGGCCAAGCCCGAGGCCAAGCCCGAGCCCCCGAGCCCGGAGGAAGAACAGGCCGCCCACGAGGCGCTCAGTCGCCTCGATCCGCGCCCCGAGGATCGCTACCTGGGGTACGGCGAGGTGCTGCGCCGGGATCTCGCGCTGGTGGACCGCGAGCTGTTTAAGTGGACGAGTAGCCTGGTGCAGCCGCCGGGGCCATCCGGCGAGATTGCCGTCGCGGAGTTTGACCCGGCCGGGCGTGAAGGCTAGGACGCCTCATACGCGAAGGGTACTTTGCGTATGAGATGAGGAACGACGTAGGATTGCAGCGGTCATGGTGCGTGAGAGCCGAAAAACTGATAACAAAAATCACCAGATACGCATGAAGCGTATCACGTCGGTACCCGTGAAGCCTCTCGAACTGGTCGCGCCTAAACTGATGCGCTGGTTATATCATGAGATAGGGCAGGAGACCTCGTTACTCGTGCCGAACAACCATGATATTCGCTTAGAATCCACGCGGGAGTGGTGCGTGACGCATCGGCCACAGGCGGTCTGCCCGTGTGGGCAGTACGTCATTACCTGGCGCTGAGGGGCGTATGGCAGAGACGGTGAACCAGCAGATTGCCGATCGTCTCGTGCGGCGCCACATCCAGGCCGCTCGTGTCGAGAGTGCCTTGCGCCAGCAGGTGCTCGAACGCCTCGCCATGCTGGAGCAGGACATCCTCGCGGCGATCAAGACGGCCGACCCCACGCAATATGCGCTGCTGTCCCGGCGGCGGCGGGAGGTCGAGAACCTCATGCAGGACGCGCTTGATCCGCTCATCCAGGCACGCTATGCCCGGCTGGCGGCGCTGCTCGATACCGCGCTGCTCCGGCTGGCCCAGTCGGAAGCCGAGGCCGTGCAGACCATCCTGGCCGAGGAGACGGATGAGGACAAGGCGGGCATTGTGGTTCCCTCAGATCGACAGCTTCGGGCCGGGGTGACGCAGACCCTCTTTCCGTCCCCCGCCACGCCGACAACGGCGAGCGCCACCGGGGCGGATTGGTGGGGTCGCGCCGCCGAGAGCCTGACGCAACGCCTGCATGATACGCTGCTGGTCAGTGTGAGCCTGGAGGAATCGCTGACGCAGATGACCCAGCGGGTCCGGGGGACAGCAGATATGGGCTTCCAGGATGGCGTCATGGCCAGAGCGCGCCAGGATGCCACGCGGCTTCTGACGACCCAGAGCACGAACGCCCTAAGCGAAGCCCGCATGGCCGTCGGGGATCGCAATCCACAACGTTTGATCGCGGTCCACACCTCGACGCTGGACAGCAGGACATCCTATATTTGTTTGGCCCGTAATGGGTTGCGCTATACGTTGCCGGATCATGAACCGATCAACCATGACGTGCCCTATCTCAACGGACCGCCCTATCACCCCCATTGTAGGTCTATTATGACCATAATAGTTGATAATGGTGGGCCGGTGGCACAGGAGACGACGGCGCAGTGGCTCCGGCGCCAGGGAGCAGCGGTCCAGGATGAAGTGCTGGGGCCGACGCGGGCGCAGCTCTTTCGCGATGGGCGACTGTCCAATCCGCGGGATCTCCTCGACGCGGCGACGGGGCGTCCGCTGACCTTAGAGGAGCTTGGCGTATGACACAACCAGCACGGCGCCGTGTCCGCGAGCCTGTCGAGATCGTGACCTCGATGTCCTGGGCGGAGATGCTCGCGCTGCTGGACTGGGCATGTCAGCAGGCGAGCGATGCGGCCGTTGCGCAGCATGACAGCGATCAGGTAGCTCTCTGGGGCCTGCGACGTGGGGCGGTGCAGGAGCTTGCGACGATGTTTGGCGGTGAGACCTTTGCGGAGGCCGTCGCGCCGGTCGAAGCCTGGGCGCGACGGACCTTGCAGCAGGCGGGCATGCCCTGGCCGTCCGCAGAGGAGGAGGCATGACGCCCCCTACTGACGTGCAGTGCCAACTGACCATCCCACGCCCCCTCGCCGCCGGCTTCGCCACGCCGGCGGATGTGAAGGCGTACCTTCTGGAGCACCACGTCTGGCCGCACCACGTGCAGATGGAGCGCTGGCGCCTGGATCCGGTGGGCTATGTCGTGGAGTTGACGCTGACCGTGCCGCATCCCCAGACGGCACGCACAGGAGACACGCCATGAGGACACGGGTGCCCTGTCCGCTGCGGGCACAGGCAGGGGGGAAGTTGATCATGCTGCTGGGGCAGTTGCGGGCGTGGTTTCGCGTGGCGTATCCCCCGTATGATCAGGCGATTCGGGCGGTATTTGTGGAGCAGGTGCCGCGGCTGCCCTGGTGTGGCCATACCTATCATGTCGTCCTCCACTTGGATCCGGCGGCGGCGCTCCTGCGGCACCACCAGCGGCATCTTTCGGCCGCGTGGGTCGCCGCGGGCTGTGGGGAGGAGACCCTGCGGTTGCTCGTCTCCCAGCCCAGCGACGATGACCGGCGCTGGTTCACGCTGGCGGCGGGTTATGATCTCGATATGCCCCGTTTTGTCTTGGTCCCGAGGTGCCGACCGCGACCACCAGGAGAGACGCCATGATCGTGCTTCGACGGGTGCCGTGGTGGCGGTATCAGTGCCGGCGCCCTGCGCTCTGGTGGCGGCACTGGCAACTGCTCCTGCATGGGCAACAGACCATGCGTCTGTCGACGGTCCTGCATTGTGCGCACGTCGCATGGCGGCTGACACGGTATATCCCTCTCCCACCGCCGGGAGACACGCCATGAGCCTGAATCCTGCTATCTGGCATGGCTTAGAGCAGCACGGCCTCACGGAGGAGCATATGGCTATGCTGCTGGATGTGCTGGCCCTCCAGCGCAACGGGAGTTTCTGCCTGAACTACGTGCATGGCCAGGTCGAACAGGCCGATGTCCGGCTCGTCGTGCCGAATCGCAGCCGCGAAACCGCGCGGGTCGCAAAGGCCCTGGTGGCGGCCGTGGGGCGGCGGTGAGGCGGGCCTAGGGCACCCGCCATACAATAATCTCACGATTGAGGGAGAGCATTTCCCTATTTTCTAGACACCACTTGAGATATTCGGTATAGCGCGGCGTATCACATGGGCAGGCAATGCGCCGGGCCAAGGGAAGCTTGACGAGCTTGATCATATCCATCGCATGATCGGTATAAGCATGCTCAGGGGCATACCAATGTGTGGGTTGGATAATGAGGGCGATATAAGCAGCAGTCTGGAGCTTCTTGCCAAAGTCGGTGATAATACCTGCGAGCGTCAACGTAAACTGATCGAGCGCCATATTGGCCAAATCTGTCGGGTCCTGCGAATATTCACCCTCGACTTGCTTCCAGTAAGGCGGATCAAGGTACACAAGCTTGACATCTCGCCAGTTGTGCAGCGGTGGAAGCCCTTCAGTCATGTCCCAACGCCGAATTTCTTGGGCACGCTCGGGAAGGGGTTTGCGGTCACTCACCCAATAACGTCTCAGACGTTTCTGGCAGACTTCAATTGTTGAACCACTACCCGCAAATGGATCAACGACGATATCAAACGGCTTGGTATAAAAGTATAGGAGGTTATCCACCCATCGAGGCTCAGTTGAACCAGGATACTTATGGTGTGGCGTCTTGTCCTGCTGGTTCCAGATATTCTTCTGGGGGCGGTCATAGTCGATAGAGTGATTAGCGAGCAGGGCAGATTTACCAGTAGAGTTTTCCAGTACTTTACTGGTAAATTTTCTCGAAACCTCAGCGACCCATTGCTGGGTACAAGCGGCGTCTTTGGCAATCTCTTCTTGGGTGTAGCAGGCAAGCCACATCTCTTTGATTTTCTTATCGCGCCATTCCTGAATATCCCGTACCGTCCTTGCAAGCCACGCACTGACTTTGCTTTTGGTGACATGCAGGGTGAGAGCAATGGTGTCGTAGGTCATCCCGTAGGCATAGAGCTTTTTCGCATCTGCTTCTTTCTCCTCTTCTGAAAGTTGTAACCCATGATTGCTATTGAGATAAATGGCCATCTGAAGCTGGTCATGTGGGGCAGTCACCGGATAGATAAACACGGGGATGTCGGGATCATTCCCCTCATAACGCTTTTGATATGCGAGCCAGCGATGTTTCCCATCCAAAAGCTTTAAATCTGATGAAAGGCTAATCCACTTCTTTGTTGACTCAATGACCTCTAAATTGTCTGCATAGCGTTGAACCGTATACGGATCATGACGATATCGTGGATATATGACCTCATCGTAAATAACTGCTGAGAGTTTGACTCGCCTTTCCTCTGGTTTGAGTGTCTCTAGGGTGTTTTCGTCCACGGTCCCTCCACAAGATCAATGTTATGCCGAGCGAAGAGTCGTAACCAATGCACGGGTACGGGCTCTGCAGTCACCAGCCGTAAGCGGGCTGTTGGATAGGCTTCCTGCCCAGCCAGGAGTTGCCCAAGCGCATGACTCATGGCCTGGGCACCCGTCGAGAGCTTGGCTTCAATGAGCCACACGTGAGACTGTTTCTGCGCAAGGATATCAATGCGGCCGAACAGGGTCTGTACTTCCGTTCTACAGGTCCATCCTTCGAGGGTCAATACACTTATGACTGCTGTCACTAGGTCTTTTTCGAGGGGGAAGCGATCCTGGCCGTACAGGTGAGTATCATAGGCTTTCAGGAGCGTATTATACGTCTCCCAAATCGCTTGACAGAGGGCCGTATCCTGGTTGCTAAACCACATAATGCCTTTGTCAATGTTGCCAATCCAACGGCTGTCTGTATAGAGGAGCCACTGTCCTCCTACTTGTTTCTGCCACATCGTACGCGCTTCGCGGACAATCTCTGCCTCGACCGACGCGAAGAGTTCGCGGAGATAGGGCAGCGCGTGCGGTGAATTGGTCCAGAGGGCAAAAGGCGTCTCGTTGGGCTCCATCCCTTACACTCCTACTCCCGCTTCGAGTTCCGCAGTTTCAGGCGTTGTCCGAAAATTCTTGAGTGCGCTCTGATCTCCGCTTGCCAGCGTCAGGTCAAGTTGTTCTTTGACGAGGGCAATGGCCAGTTGCAGATTGCCACGATGCGGCGTGATTGTCCCACTCGTACTGACAATACCACCGCGCCATAAGGGATTATCCCTGCGCCAATTGAACGTCGCGAGTTCCGTCAATTTGGCCTCTTGTGCAGCCGTGAAGTCGGCGGTGATCGTCTCTTGCATAGAGAGGATACTATGCCCCACCGCGCACATGACATTGAGACCTCCTGCTACACAGTGGAGATAGTGCAGGCGAAAGTCGGGCACGGGATCAATCACTTTGGCCGCAGCGATGGGACTCTCAATAATTTTGCGCCATTGCACATTATGGGTACACATATGGGCAAAGAACGCCTGGAGACAACGGACATAACTGTCATAGGCGGGGCTGATTTTCTGGTTCACACGTTCCAAGACGTTGGCCGCCTTCCCTTTGGTTTCTCCCAGGACCAGGAAGAAACACCCGAGTTTGATATGGTTCGTCGAATACAACATGAGCGAATTTTGGCTGATGGAGTTGGTAAAGCGTTCGGTCCGCTCTTTGAAGAGTGGGACTGTTGTACTGATGTCTCGGGCCAAGGCATTGCCCATGGAGCGTCCGTCATATTCTACGAGCAGTGACGGCTCAAGTTTTTTGGTTTGCGCCGCGTCATAAAAGTCTTGGTGGATACGCTGGATATCCGTTTCCTCAATGAGGGTCACCCCAATGGCATCGTGCCACAGTTCTTTTTTTGCCTCAGCACCATCGGTTGCTTCACGCAAGGCTTCAACCCGATGTTGTCCGTCGGTGATATAGAGTGCATCAGTATCAGGCAGGACGAGAATGCATGGTTTTGTGACATTCTCCGCCTTGACGACAAAGATATGCAGTTCGACCGCTGAGTTGACGATAATAGGCGGAATGAGATAGGTATCATTTTTGCGCAAGTAGGTAACAATTTCGTGAACATGCGGTGGGTCTAAGGGACGCTGACGTGTGGTGGCTGGATCAGGCTTTGGCTCACCGCGCTTTGGCCGTGGAGATCGCCTCGTGAGGTCAAAAAGCTTCGACATGGGCAGGACGAGTTGCACAAAGTCACGTCCACCTTGGTGATAATGGGTCCCTCGCAGTGCCGTGGTCGAATTGTTCAAGCCGAACTCATTTGCGGCTCTTTCGGCCTGTTCCATCGTATCAAACTCGTGGAATTTCATACACTGACATCCTTCTCGTCTGCATAGCCACATCATGCTGAGACACGTTCTCAGCACTTAGGGTAGAAATATATTTACGTATTACGTACATGTCAAGATAGTTGACAGCGAATTTTTTACGTAGTACCTTCTTTCATGATGTCGGATACTTCAATCGTCACTGGAGGGTTCCATGAGTACACTCCCTGACGACTTTATGGCATGGATGGAGCAATATTCTCAACTTTCGCAAGCCTATCAATCCCTTGCGGCACCACGCTTGGCGCAAATCAAGGCGCTTGAAGTGGCCTTGGCCAATGAGACCGCCGATCTCGTCTTCCAGATGGAGACGCTGGAATCGCTGATCCGGCCGCATGTGCTTGCAGGACAGCAGACCGTCAAAGTTCCCTTCCTCACGGCGATCTATCAGCACCGGGATAAGTGGGATCGCCATATTCTGTTCAACATTGCCAAGGAAGTCCCGGCCATCATGCAAGCCTACAAGGATGCGTCGTTCGTGCAGTTTCGCAAGACGGCACGCTAGGAGCCTCAGTCACGCCGTTATTGCAACTTGCATTTCCCCCTTGACATTTACAGTAAAAGGCTTTACACGTTTTACTTTGCTGTAGTGTGCATGTGTGTCGGGAAGGATCGCGGTACCAGTTGGACGTGACGGTCCATAGTGGGCGGCCAGCTTCATTCGCTTGCTGCATGTGTGCAAGTCGCATGTCGTCACCTCTCTTCACATAACTCTCCCCTGCGAGCGGAGAGAAGCTCGGGGCCTGCTCCGAGACTTGCGGCAACGACCAACGACCGCTTCACCTGGGGTGACTCAGAGGGAGCGGTCTTTTTTTTGTGCCCCTGCACGGTGGGATGCCGTGCTGTCTGATCTGCTGCCAGTGGGATGCTGGCCTGCCTGCATGAAGGAGCGCTGGGATGGCCCTCCGTCAACGGTATACGAGTGAACAGGATGTGCCCCAGAGTTTGCGCGAGCACTACGGCGAGAAAGATGGCGCGTGGGTGCTGCAGACCGATCCGCCGGCTGAAGATGTGACCGGCCTGAAAACGGCCCTGGAGCAAGAGCGCAAGTTACGGCGGGATGCCGAAAAGTTGCACTCGGATCTCAAGATTCGCTTTGAGGGCGTGGACCCGGACGAGTACCACAAGCTCCAGGAACGCGTCAAAGGGCTCGACGATAGCGAGGTCTATGACAAGCAAGGGATTGAAGCCTTGGTCACGCGGCGGACCGAGAGCATGAAGCATGAGCACGAGCGCGTGACGGCCCGCAAGGATCAGGAGATTGCGCACCTGAAAACGGTGAGCGCTGACCTGGATAAACGCTGGCGCAGTGATCGCATCAAGACGGCCTTGCTCGACGCTGCGGCGCGGGCTGGGGTTGCCAAAGGCGCGATGCCTGATGCCGTGCAGCGCGGGATGCAGGTCTTTGTGGATCTGGATGAGCACGGCACGGTTGTGAGTAAGAACGGTGATGACATCCGCTACGGTAAAGATGGCGTCAATCCGCTGTCCCCCGATGAGTGGATGGCCGGGCTCAAGACTGAAGCGCCGCACCTCTGGCCGGCGAGCACGGGTTCCGGAGCCCCCGCCGCGCATGGCGGCAATGGCGCCGGTATTGACTGGGACGCGATTACCAATCCGGCCGAGCGCCGCACGCGCTTCCGGGAATGGCAGGCGCAACAACGCCGCTAAACTGCTAGACGATTCCGCCCCCCTGGCAGGGTGCCTCATGCGGCTCGTCTAGGACGTCTGTAGGAGGAAACTTTGCTATGGCCCTGACTATTCTTGAGGCCTCCAAGCTCAATTCCGGCGACGTTGAACGGAACTCGATTATCGAAGAATTCGCCCGCAATAGCGACATTTTGCGCGCTCTTCCTTTCGAGTCTATTGCCGGGAACGCCTTGAAATATAATCGAGAAGAGGCGTTACCTGGTGTCGGATTTCGCGGGGTCAACGAAGCCTTTTCGGAGTCGGTAGGGGTACTCAATCCGATTACCGAGTCACTCGTGATTGCCGGGGGCGATCTGGACGTTGATCGCTTCATTTTGCGCACCATGGGCGAGAATCAGCGCAGTGTGCAAGAGGGCATGAAGGTCAAGGCCCTGGCGCATCGCTGGACCAAGACGTTCATCAAGGGCGATTCCTCGGCAGAGCCCCGGGAGTTCGATGGGCTGCAGCGCCGGATTCCGGTGGGCTCCAGTCAGCTCATTGATGCCGGGGCGACCTCGGGCGGCGATGCCCTCTCCTTGTTCAAGCTCGACACGTTGATCAGTCGTGTGCCTGGGGCCAATGCGCTCATTATGAATACGGCGATGTCGCTGCGTCTGACGCAGGCCTCCCGCAATCAGGCGGTCATGGGCAATGTTGCCTTCACGATCAACACCCTTGGCCAGCGCGTGATGACGTACAACGGCCTCGAAATCCTGCTGGCGGAGGAAGACGAGCAGGGCGTGCCGATTCTCCCCTTTACGGAGGCGAATCCGGGCGGGGGGACGGCCGCCTCGACCAGTATTTATGTCGTGCGCATGGGCGATGGCGGGCTGGTCGGGCTCCAGAATGACGGCATTTCCGTGAGAGACCTAGGTGAGTTAGAGACAAAGCCAGTATTCCGAACAAGAGTAGAATGGTATTCTGGGATGGCAATTTTCGACGGAAAGAGTGCTGCGCGTTTGAGGGGCGTTAAGGACGCTGCCATAACGGTCTAGTTAGGAGATATACAGTGTCAACTGCCGTATTTGATAAAGCCCTAGAGCTGAACGCTGCAGGCGCCCCGTTGGCGGCCAATGGCAGCGCCACGGGCGTGTTGCTGTATCCGCGCATGTTGCCCGTGGCCGACTGGGTCCTCTGCCTGTCTGGCGTGGTGGCCACGGGCACGTACACGTTCAACCTCCAGGTCAGCGACGTGGTCGGCGGGACCTATACAACTATAGCGTCGTTTGTCTGGCCGCCGGCCGTGGCCGGGGGGCGCGTGCATATTCCCATCAGTGGGCAGATGGCGGCGTTTCTGGATTCGGATGCCCGTTTTATGCGGCTCAACTATGTGATCGGGGGCACGACCCCGGGGGCGGTGGTCGAGAGTTTTCTGGCCAAGCCGGCGACTAATGCGGGCTGGGCCGTGCGGCCTGGCGAAATCGTCAGCGTCGGGTAAGACGCAAGGAGGAGCCCTATGCCTGCACAACCCGTGCTGGTGTACGAAAAAGAGACGGGGACTGCCACGTATATGCACAGTGTGGATGCGCGTGAAGCCGTCCAGTTGGGCGACTATACCTATGCGGCGCCTTCGCAGGAGCCCTCGTCAGAGGCGCGCGCGGCGGCCCGCTCGAAGTTCCAGGCCGGCATGGCCGTGGCGCATCCCGAGCTGCAAAGCGAGGAAGAACGCCAGCGTTTGCGCGATGAGGCCAATGAGCGAGCCGAGCTGACGGCCATGATCCCCGAAGGCGCGCAAGTCGTGGTAATGGCCCCCAGTGCGTCCGAGCGTAGTCAGCGGCAGGCCACCCGCCCCAGTAGTACGCGAGCGTCGACGCCACCACCGGGACAGTCCACGCCTGCGACGCCGCCTCCGGCTGAGGCCAGTGCTCGACGGCCGCGGGAGTAAGGGATGGCCCTCGACGCGACACCCGGCGGCGTTCAGAGCAATGCCTACTGTACGGTCGCGCAAGCCACGGCCTTCCTGGACGAGCGCCTCCACACGCAGCCCTGGTACGCGCAGCCGACGGACGTGACGCTCCAGAGCCAGCGGGAAGCGGCCCTGATCACGGCGACGCGCCTGCTCGATGAGCAGATCCGCTGGGCTGGGACACCGAGCACCTCCACACAGGCGCTCGGCTGGCCCCGCAGTGGCCTCACCGTGCTGGGCGGGCAGGCGATCCCGCCTGACGTCGTGCCCGTGACGATCCAACGGGCCACCGCGTACTATGCCCTGCATCTGCTGCGCGATACGAGCGAGGCGGCGACCACGAGCACGACCGTGGGCAGCGGGGTGGTCAAGCGGCGCACGTTGGGGGAGACGACGGTGGAGTATTTTCAGCCCGGCACGACCGCGACGGGCCAGGCCACACAACGACCGCCAGGGACCACGATGCCGGCGGAGATTCGGCAGATGCTGCGGGGCTACGGGCTGGTGTTAGGGGGAATGACCGTACCGCTGGTACGCACGTAGAAGGACGAAAAGGTATGGTTGCTTTCACACAATTCGATGACTTCAAAGAGCAACTGCTCTCCGGCAAACATGACTTTACCGCCTCGGGCAATGTGATCAAGGCCATGTTGGTGCTCTCGCCGGCGCCGGTGGCGGCCACGCATGCCGTCAAGGCCGATCTGACCGAGATTGCGGCGGGAAATGGCTACACGGCAGGCGGGACCGATATTCAGAATACGGTCACCCAGACCGGCGCGACCTCGCAAGTGGGGGCGACCGACGTGACCTGGACGGCCTCGGGAGGCCCGATCGCCAACTTCCGCTATGTCGTGCTCTACAATGACTCGCAGGCCACGCCCGCCAAGCCGTTGGTGGGCTTTTACGACTACGGTTCCACAGTCACCCTGTCTGATACTGAATCCTTTACCGTTGACTTTAGTACAAGCATTCTTGTTTTAAGTTGAATAAAATCAATAAGTTATTGTAGTATTTTTGTATAAATAGAAACATCAAAGAGTAACAAATAGATAAAATTTCATATGTTACCTTTTCTGCTTGGCTTATGGTGCTGACCTGCACGATAGGGTGTGGTGAGAATTTCGGTGTCCGTCCACCCTCGCCGGAACCGATCTTGCAAGACGGTACGCGGGATGCGCAGGGTCTCTGCCCATGCTGACACGGATTGGGTGCAGTCTTCATAGGTAAGCAAGCGATTGTTACGACGATTCTGCGCTTGTTGCAGCGGGGTGGCCCAGCGGCAATTGGTTGGCGCATAGTTACCATCGACGTCGAGACGGTCCAGCGTCAACCCTGTGGGGCGCTCACCCATATCGGCCAGGAAGTTGCGGAAGTCCTGCCAGCGGTGACAGACTGTGATGCCAAGCGCACCATATCGTGCATACTGATCATTGTGAGGATTCGTGCAGCGCGCATGCATACGTTGCCATGAGACATAAGTTGGTGAAGGCTTTCTATTGGCCGCAATGGCATTGTGGCCGTGCCTGGTTGCCGCGTCGATTTTTTGACAGCCGCATGACTGGGTGTTGTTGTTGTTGTTGTTTTTGAGGCAGTTCGCACGTACCGGGAGCCGTGTTTTGGTCGGGCAGGAACACTCGCAGAGCCAGAAGGTCCGACCTTCTTTCCTGTAGGCAAAAGCGATGACCGTTAGCCGATTAAACGTCTGTCCTGTAAGATCATGTCTAGCCATAGATGCCTGTCCTCCTGCGACAAGTACTGTGGTGAGGGGCTTGCAGTGCATCCAACACTGTAAGCTCCGTTATTATGACATGCTTATGGCTGTTTTCCTCCTGCTGCTCTGCGTCACCGCGGCGTCTGCCCTCACCACGCCCCAACTGCTGCAGCTCCGCGACGACATTGCGGCCGATCCGGCCTTTGCCACCGTGCCGCACAATGCCGATGGTGCCTATCAAGTGGCCGCCGCCTATAACCTGCCCGCGCAGCCCGATTTCTGGGTGTGGAAGACCAGCGTGTCCCCGGACGCCTACACGGGGCTTAATAGTATCGTGTGGACGGAAGTCGATCAACTCAGTGTCGGGAAAGCCCGTATTTTTGAATGGATGACCGGCGGCCTCACGCGCCCCATCAATGCGGCGGATCCGAACGTGCAGAAAGGCATTGCTGATGCGTTTGGGGCCCAGTCGGTGACGCGGACCAATCTGGCGACGATTGCCAAGCGCCAGGCCACGCGGGCCGAGAAGCTCTATGCTACCGGCCCGGGGGATGGCAGTCAGGCGACCCCGGCGACGCTGACGTTTGAAGGGGCGCTCGGGATTGCGGACATTATGGCCGCATGGTATTTGCCGTAGGAGGCGATATGTTTCAGGTCTCTCCCCGCAGTCACCGCCTTCAGGACGCACCGCATGTGCAGATCTGGCTCGATTGCTACTGCCATGATTGCAAGCTCTGGCATCGCCCTCATGCCTGTACGCCGGAGCAGTTCAGCCAGGAAGTGTGGGAGTGGCACGCCAAGCATCCTGGCCATGCGACGGAGTTCTTGAGCCCGAAGCGGCGGCTCCTGCGCTTCCGTGACAAGGTGTGGCAGACGTTGGGGGTGGCGCCGTGGTGGGTCGAGTACACCGAGAACACGAATTTTAAGCTCCAATATAGTGCCACGACCGCGTTGACGATCACGCTGGCCGGCCTTGCCTCCTCCACGACCTGGATTGCCGGGCGTGAATCGACGGCGGTGGATAACAGCGCGAACCGCTATATCGACTATGCCATCGGCGGCGAAGTGACGACGCATGCGACCTCGACGCCCACGCTCAACAGCGAAATTCGGCTGTATAGCTATCAGTGTATCAATCCCGATACGCCGACCTATCCCGATGTCCTGACCGGCACGAATGCGAACGTGACCCTGACGGCGGCGGCGGCGGCCAATATCCTGGACGGGGGCTTTGTGCTGATGGGCAGTGCGACGGTGGTGGCTACTGCGAATATCTCCTATCCCTTGACCCGGACCCTCTCTATGGCCCAGGCTTACGGCGCTTCGCCCAAGCGTTGGGGCGTCTACGTTGCCCACAATACCGGTCAGTCTCTCCACGCCACCGGGCCGCACGAGATTAACGTAACGGGGGCATACCTCACGGATACCTAGCCAGAAGGGCGACGCGATGGCTGGTCCGCTCGGGCGCCATACCCTCCAGTATCAGCAACCGCTCTACACCCCCGCCGCGCCGCTGCATAAGGGGCTGCTCGCCTGGTGGAAGGTCCTGCCCTTGCGGGTGCGTATGTTGCGCTGGGAGGACCTGACGGGGCGGTATCCGGCCACCGTGACCATTACCAGCGATGCCAATGGCGTCCATCCGACCACCCGGCCAGGGGGCTGGGGCGACGTGCGGGCCACCGGCAGTCTTGACATCGCGACGCCTGCCACGAGCGCCTTCAGCTTTACCCAGGGTGGCACGGATCAGCCCGTGACGTTCATGGGGTGGTTTTATCTGTCGAGCCTCGCGGGCAACCCGAGTCTCTTCTGGCGCAATAATGAGTACCGGGTCCAACTCACCAGCACCAACCTGAATTTTTACGTGTACAGTTCGGGGGGGACGACCATCTATCTGGGTCGGCAGGCGCCGGGCGGGACGGCACTCTATCAAGATCAATGGGTGCACCTGACGGCGACCTATGATGGCTCCCATACGGCGGCGGGGTGTGCCCTCTACCGCAATGGCGTCCAGGTGGATACCACCAATTGGGTGGCGGGCACCTACACGGGCATGGTGGGGGCGGCGGCCAGCACCTACTTCGCCAGCGCGAGCACGGGGACCGCGCGGACGGATGATATCCGTATCTATACGCGGGTGCTCGCGCCTGACGCAATCCGCGCGGCGTATCAGGCCTCCCGCCTCGGCTGGCCCGCGGGGCTGTCCCGGACCCTGTGGCCCGGGGCCGCGCTGGTGCCGAAAGTGATCGACCCGGACGCGATTCCCTGGGATATCGTCGTGCTGTGGAGCGGCACGGCAGCGACGATTCCCGCGGGCTGGGTGCGCGAGACGGCCCTGGATGGCCGCTACCCGCGTGGCGCTCCGGCGGCGACCGCTGGCGGCGGTACGGGGGGCAGTGCCACCCATAGCCATACGACCACGGGCCATGTGCATACCACGGCGCATGAGCACACGATCCCCAACTCGGGGGCGGCCGCCGGCGCCAGTTCGCGGGATGTCGGCTCCACGAACCCCTCGGATACCCATACGCATACGGGCAACCCGAATACCCCGGATCCCACCACGACGCTGGCCACGGATAGTCCGAGCACGAATGCGGTCAACCATGAGCCCGCCTATGTGGAGACGCTGTTCCTGCGCTCCCTCGGTGTGACGCATGGCTTTCCCGCCAACACCATTGGCCTGTGGGCGGACAGTGCGGCGGCTCCGACCAACTGGGCGCTCTGTGATGGCACGGCGGGGCGCCCGGATTACCGCGGGGTGTTTCCCAAAGGTGCCGCCGCCGCGACGGATCCGGGTGCCACCGGGGGCGGGGCCACTACCCATACGCATAGTGTTGCCAGTCACGCGCATGGGTTTACCTATAGCCATAGCCATCCGGGCATTGCCAGTGCGATCCGGGCGCAGGCCCTGGTGGCGGGCGATCAGAGCGGGGCCACCGCGGGTGTCGCGACGGCGACCCATACGCATGCGCTGACCTTTGGGAATGCGACGCCAGGCATTACGAGCAGCAGTGATCCGACCTCCAGCGCCAGTATTCCCGAGCCGCCCTATTGGGTGCTGGCCTATGTGCAAAATATTAGCGGGGCGCTCCAACAAACCGGTGAGATCATTGCCCTCTGGCTTGGGGCCGAAGCCGATATTCCTACGGACTGGGCGCTCTGTGATGGCACGGACGGGACGCCGGATCTGCGCAGCCTCTTTCTCAAGGGCGCCAGTACGCTTGCTGGTATTGGGGGCAGTGGCGGCAGCAGTGCGAGTCATGGCCATACGGCGACGGGCCATAGCCATCCGGTCAATACCCATAGCCATAGTGTGACGGCCGCGACGGGGGCCGGGGAAAATCGTACGGCGGGCACGATTGCGAACGCGGCGACGACCGCGCATACGCATACGTGGACGGCGGCAACCACGGCGGACTTTACCTCGGGCAGCACGACGCCGACGCTGCAAAGTGTGGCCGACATGCTGCCGCCCTACGTCAATGTCTTGTTCGTGCAGTGGCAGAAGCCTGCGGGGGGGCTCGGGATTACGGCCGAGACCGGCACGCTGACGCTGACGGGGACGAGTACGCCGTTGCGGACCACGGTAGGGGCCGGAAGTGCGGCGGTGGCCCTAACCGGAACGGCCGTGACGCTCGGCGTTGCGTTGCCAGCAACGGTGGGCAGTCTCACGCTGAGCGGCACGGCGACGCCCCTGCGGGCGGTGCGGCGGCTCGCGGCGGCGAGTGGGACGCTGACGAGCACGGGCACGGCCAGTCCCCTGGTCGTCACCGTGGCGGCGAGCCCTGGCGCGCTAACCCTGACGGGCACCGCGACCGTGCTCGGCCTGACCCTGGCGGCCGGGAGTGGGGCGCTGACGAGTACGGGCACGGATGCGACGCTGGTCTATACGTCGCTCAAGACGCTTCAGGCGGATGCGGGGATGCTTACCCTGACCGGGAGCGACGTGACGCTGGTGCATGGGATCGTCCGCCGCCTGCTCGCGGATCCTGGCGCGGTGATGCTGAGTGGAACCGGGACACCGCTGTGCTGGAGACGGAAGCTGCCCGCCGCCGCGACGGCCCTGACGCTGAGCGGCACGGCGACCCCGCTGCGGGCCACGCGGCAGCTCGTGGTGTCCAGCAGTGCCGCGACGGTAGCCGGGACCGCCACGCCGTTGCGGCTGACGCTGCCAGCGGCAAGTAGTGGGGTCACGAGCACCGGCACGGCCACGCCGCTCCAGCTGACGCTTGCGGCGGCCAGTGGGAGTGCGACGCTGACCGGGACGGCCGCGACGCTGACGCATCGGACGACATTGGCCTTTAGTCAAGGCCGCGCCGTTTTTGTGAACAAACTGACGGGGGTGGTGGAAGGCGCGACCCATGCCCTCGATACGCCCAATCTGCTCGTGCAGGTGTATGACGCCACGACGCCCTGGGCGGTGCAATTCAGTGCAGCGGTCGCGATTGAGCCGACCGTGTTCGATGTCACGGTGACCTTTGCCCAAGCGCAGAGTGGCTACCTGCTGCTGGCGACGGGACCGGCGCCTTCCTACGGTGCGGCCCTCAGCGGGAGCACGGTCACGACGGTGCTCGGCACGGCCCATGCCCTCAATACGCCGAATCTCTTGGTGCAGGTCTATGACGGGACTGGCCTTCAGATGCCCGCGCTGATCGAGGTCCACCAGACCACCTATGATGTGCGGGTTACCCTCGCGCAGGCCCAGAGTGGTCGGGTGGTGATCGGCTCGGCCGTGCCGCCGGGGTCCCTGGCGAACGGCGTGAAGACGCTGAGCGGGGGCACCAGTACCAGCTATCCCGCGAGTGAGCATGGGCGCAGTACGCCGAATCTGCTCGTGCAGGCCTATGATGGCGGGACGCCGATGCGCCAGGTCCAGGGGCAGGTCACGGTCGCGCCCTCAAATTATGATGTCAGCGTGGTCTTTGCCCAGAATCAGAGTGGGCGGGTGCTGGTGGGCGGGGGCGGGGCCGCCGGGCCGCGCATCATGCCTGCTGACGCCGGTGCGCTGACGAGTACAAGTACGGCCACCACGCTGCGGCTGACGCTGCCGGTCGTGGCGGGGGCAGGGGCGCTGAGTGGCACGTCGGTCATCCTGGCGGTGAGCCTCCCGGCGCTGACGAGCCCGCTGACGTGCACGAGTACGCCCGCCGTGTTGGCGGGAACGATGCTTGCCGGAAGTGGCGTGCTCACGAGTACAGGGACAGCCACGCCGCTGCGGACTGCTCGACGGCTGACCGCGGATGCCGGCACGCTGATGGGTACCGGAACGTCTGCGAGTCTCCGTGCTGCTCGGCGCGTCGTAGCGGTGAGTGGGACCCTGACGCTCACGAGTACGGCCGCTCCCTTGCAGCATCTCGTGCGTCTGCTCGCGGCGGCCGGGAGTTTGCTCAGTACGGGGCAGGATGTCGGGCTCCTCTATGGGTCACAGAAGGTGCTGAGTGCCGATGCGGCGACCCTGACGCTCACGGGGACGGCGACGCCTGTGGGGACAGCGCGACGGCTGACGGCGGCGGTGGGGAGCCTCACCAGCACCGGGCAGGCCGTGCTGCCACAGGTCACGATGGCAACAGTCTCAGGGGCGCTGATGGCCGTCGGTACGTCTGCGACGTTGCGGCGTACTCACCGCCTTGATGCCTTTAGCGGGGCGCTGACGCTCGCCGGGCAGGCCGTCACGCTGCAGAGCACGCTGGCCGCGGCATCGGCCAGTCTCAGCCTGAGCGGCACGGCCAGTATGCTCCGCGTCAGCATGCCGGCGGCAGCGAGTGCCGGGACGCTCACGGGCACGTCGGCAGCGCTCGTCTATGGTGCACGCAAGGTGTTGCTGGCAGACGTGGACACGCTGACGCTCACGGGCACGTCCGTGATTCTCCGGCGGCCGGTGCGCATGGGTGCCGACAGTGGGAGCCTGTCGCTGACTGGCACCGCGGCGATCCTGCGGGGCAGCCGCACGATGGCCGCGTTTACGGTCGGCCTCAGTGTGACCAGCACCGCGACGTCTTTGCGGCTCCTGCTGGCGGCCACGAGTAGCCCGCTGCCGCTCACCGGGACGTCTACGCCGTTGCGGCTGGTCGTGTCTGCCGGGGCCGGCAGTGTGACCGTCACAGGCATGTCGGCGGCGTTGCTCTATGGCTCCCAACAGGTGTTGCTGGCGGAAAGTGGAAGTCTCACGCTGACGGGCACGGGGACACCGTTGCGGTCTCTCAGGCGGATGGTGGCGGCCAGTACGACGAGCAGTCTGGTCGGGACCGCGACGCCGCTGCGGGTGACGGTGCTGGTGAGCAGTGGGAGTCTCACGCTGACAGGCACGGCGACGCCCGTACGCCAGAGCCATCGACTCGTGGCGCAGGCGGGGATGCTGACGCTCACCGGCCAGGATGCCGTGTTGCGCTATGGCTCTCGGACCATCCTGCTCGCCGAGGCGGGGGCACTGACGCTCACCGGAAGCGCTGTAGCGGTCCGCGTGACGCTGCCGGCGGCGGTGACCGGGCTGACGCTCAGTCGTCCGGACGCCTTGCTGCGCTGGACCCAGCAGGCCGTGGCGGCGAGTGGCAGTCTGGCGATCGAGGGCATCCCGGTCAGCCTGGTTCTGTCCCTGCCGGCCGAAGCCGGACAGCTGATCCTCAGTGGCGAGGCATCCTTGACGCTGGTGATGCCTGCGAGTGCCGGGGCGCTCACGTTGGCGGGGACCGAGATTCGTTTTGACTATAGTGCGATTCCGCCGATTATGCGCCCGGCGCCGATCCCAGGCGGCGGCCTCGTGAGTTCCAATGGCACCGTCGGCACTTTGCGCAGTGGCGGCGGCGTGGCCCTGGGCTTGCGCCCCCATGCGAAGCCTGAACCCGTCGGCGTGGAGGAGTAATGGCGACACCTGTGGTCTTACCAGATGCCTTGATCGAGGGCACCACCGGCAGTTACAGTTTTGCCCTGGTCGATGGCACCGGAGCCGCGATTGATCCCGGTTTTGTGGATACGCTCACTGCGACGTATTTTGACCTGGAGAACCATGTCATTGTCAACGGGCGGGATCACCAGGATATTCTGAATACCAACGGCGGCAGTCTGACGCAGGTGCCTGGTCCGCCGCTCGTCACGGTGGTCATGCTGGAGTTCACGCCAGCCGATACGGTGATTCTGAACGAGCATCGCCGCGTCGAGCAGCGCGTGCTGACCTTCGAGTGGTCCTGGGATGGCGGGCTGCGCCATGGGGCGCACGCAGTGCAATTTGGTATAGAGAATTTAGAATTTGTGCCCTAGGAGGGCCGATGCGACGCCTCTTCCTCTTGCTTGTCTTGCTGTGGCCGACCCTGCTCGCGAGCCCAAGGTATGCTCAGGCACAGTCTACTGTGCTCTATAATTCCAACGTCGTCATTGTGGGCCACGAAAATACCTGCACCAGCGGGCCGAGCGGTGGCACGGATGCGTATGCCTGTACGTTTGATCGGGCGATTACGGCCTATGTCACAAAAGCATGCTACAAATTCACCGCAGACGTGGCCAATGTGGGGCCAGCCACGCTCAACCTGCACAGCCTCGGCGCGAAGACGATTAAGAAGGTCCAGGGCGGGATTACTACCGACCTCGGTGACAATGATATTAGGACAGGACAGATTGTTACTGTTTGCTACGACGGCCAAAACTTTCAATGTCAAAACTGCGCAGGAAACACGGCGACGGGCAGTACGTGTACGCCCTATGGCTCCTCCAAAGCGCTGACCAACAACACCGCCATTCCGATCCTGTCCGCGACCGTCGCCAATGGCAGTGTGCATGCGTCGCAGGTACGCTATGGCGTCGAGGTGACGAACGGCACCGACTACCAGGTCGAGGAGGGGCAGGCGTCGTGCCATGTGACGAACAAGGCGGGCACCATCGCCAATGCGACCTGTGTCAAGTACGGGAATCAGCAGGCCATGACGTCGGGCACGCTCACGGTGACTGTGGCGATTAGCGCGGCGAATCCGGCGGTTATTTCCATTAATGCCAATAGCTCGCTGACGCCCAGCGCGGGCTATCCGAAACTGGTCTATGAGGCGGTCAATCTGACCGGGCAAGCCCTGGTCATTCCATAAGAGGGAACGGTATGCGTCGTGTCTGCGGGCTGGTGTGCGGTCTCCTCCTCCTGGCACTCCCGGTGGCGGCCTGGATTACCGATACGGCCATCCATCCCCCGCCGTATTGTGGGGTGTACGCCTATGAGAGCTTTACGCCAGCCTCACCAGCCTTTCCGGCGGTGGGGGGGACGTATCTGGATCCGATCTTTGGGGAAGTGTTTACGCGGCTCACCAACGTCTATCCCTCGACCACCGCGGGCTCGCCGATTATCTATGGCGTCAATGGCCGCTGGAATGCCGACAATACCGCCTTTATTCATAGCCTGTCTGGTACGATCGTCGTGCTCAATCCGACCACGGGGGCGACGATCCGCAGTGGCGTTCCTTATCCCTCGGGCACCACGGGTGAGCAGTCGTTTGATCCGGTGAGTGCCAATATCTATTACTACACCAGTGGCACCACCCTTCAGCAGTATGATATCTCGACGGGCAGCAGCAGTACGGTCAAGAACTTTGGGAGCACCCTCGGTGGACTGGGGCAGTCGGCGGATTGGATCGATACAACGGGCACGTATTTTTTGCTCAATATTGCCGGCAGTGCCCGAGTCTGGAAGAAGAGTACGGACACGCTGTATACCGGCAGCATCACCATCCCCTCCGATGTGACCACGGGCGGCTGGGCGGGGATCTCGCCGGATGGCAACTATGTCATCTTCTCCCATGCCAATTTCGGGACGAATCACCCCAAGGGTAGTTTTGCCGTGAACCATGGGACGACGACGCTTTCCACGACCGAGGTCATCTTCTGGGATGCCGGGGGCAGTGACCACGGCGATGTGCTCACCGCAAGCGATGGCAACACCTACATGATTGTGCCCCAAGCGCTCTACTCCATGTCGGGCAGTACGCGCCATCTCTTCCGTGCCCTGGTCACGAATAATGTGGCCGGACTGGGCTCCGCCCAACTGACGGCCACCGGCAATCAGATGCTGCTACCCGTGCTCTCCAGCAATACGGTCGGGAATGGGGATTTTGCCTGTGGGGCGAAAGGGGCGTATCAGGACTGGTGTTATGCCAACATTGCGGATCCAGCTGATACGCTGGGCAATCCCGGCACGTGGTATGCCTACCGGCAAGAAACGTTCATGATCCACATGGTCGCGCCCTTTGAAGTGCGACGCCTCATGCATCACCGCGCCCGCCCGCATCGGGGCTACTGTCGGCAGGTCCGTATGAGTGCGACGTGGGATGGCAGCAAGATCATGTTTACCAGCCCGTTCTCGGCACCCGATCCCAATGCGGATTGTGGCTACTCGGACCTCTATCGCTGGGATGCCCCGTAGGAGGTGTGGTGCACGTGCGCTGGTATGTAAACGGCTTCCTCAGTACCATGGGGCTCTGGACGGCGCTGGCCTGGAGTCAAGCGCCAACGGCGCCAACGGCGCCAACGGCGCCAACGGCGCCAACGCCGAGTACGCCCCTGTCCTGCGAAACGGTCCTGGCGCAGGAGTACCGTATCCTGGTGAGTGAGCAGCTCGTGCCCGCGGCCGCCTCGCCGCTGCCCTCGTGGCAGGCACAACTCACGGCGCTGGGCACGCGGGTCCGGGTGCTGACAACGCAGCTCAGCTCCAAGCGCCAGCAGGTGGAGCAGGCGGAGGAGAGCCTGGCGACGGTGCAGGAGCAGCTGCGGCAACTCCAGTGGAGCAACGCACAACTCACGCATGCCCTGGAGCAGGCCAGGAAGGGAGAGCCCTAGTGCACGAGGTGATTCGTGACATGCTGCATGAAACGGTCCTTATTGCTGCGTACGAGGGGCAGGACAGTTATGGACGCCCCACCTATGGGCCTGCGATACCATCAGCCGCGTATATCGAGCTCCATTTCCAGACACAGCTTGCGACCACCGGGGCGCAGTTGATGCACGAGACGGTGTTATGGTTGCCGCCAGAGGCGGTGATTGATGAGCGCAGTCAACTCACCTTACCTGATGGACGCGTGGTCCCGATCGAGGGCCTGAAGCCTGTGAAAGACGAGTATGGGGTGCTCGATCACGTCCAAGTCTACCTCTAGCCTGGGAGTACGTTATGGCTGAAGTGTTTGCACTGACGGGTCTCGACATCGTTACCCGGAATCTCCAGCGTCTTGCGGCAGAAGCGGTGCCTCTTCTCGGTATCGCTGTGCAACAGGAAGCCGAGGCCATTCTTGAAGCCAGTCAACCGCTGGTGCCAGTTTGACACGGGGAGTTTACAAAGGTCCGGGAAGGTTGATAACTGGGCGATCATCGCCCCGAACGTCGTCGAGGCTGGTGTGCGATACGGTGGCACGGTGGGGGTCCAGGGCCGGGTCCCCGAACGCTACGCTGCCATTGTGGAGTTTGACATGACCATGCCGCATCCACGCGGAGGGCAAAGCCATTACCTGAGCATGCCGACCTTTCAGGCCACCGCAGGCATGTTAAGCAGAATCGCTGATGCGCTCAGGATTGCGTTTTAGAGGGGACATGTATGGGCGTTTCCTGTGGGACGGTCTTGACGCTCGGGGCCCTGGGGTGCTTTCTGGCAGCCCTCTACGCACGCGAATCCTCGGCGTTGTTTTTGGTCTGCGGGTGGGGCTTGTTTTGGTGTGCATGGCTCATGCCATGACGGATGTGTCAATCCAGCCATACGCCTCTCCCTTCTTGCTGCCTGCCGCGAAAGGAGGTACGCCATGGCTCAGCCCAGACGGGGGCACGATAGCTACGGGAGACCGTTACCGACCCTGGTCCCGCCATCGGAGCCTGCGCCCCATGTGGCGCTGCCGCAAAATCGGGCCATGCGGGATTATGTCCTGGCGTTACTGGATGCCACCTATGCGGACGTCCTGCATCCCGGCGTACGGGCGCAGATCGCGGTGCATCTCACCGTCGTGGATGGGCGCTTGCAGCCCATCGTGGATTGTACGGTGACGCAGCAGTACCGCGTGGAACAGGAGGGACGATAATGGTCTTAGATGATCTCGGGGTCTTCCTGCAAGACAACGGGTTCGGTGTCCTTGGGCAGTCGCTCTTCTTGGGCACGATCCCGATGGATGCCCCTGGCAATGGCGTGCAGGATGCGATCCTTGCCCTTTTAGAAGCCCCAGGACTCCCACCCCGGATGACCCATGACCTGCGAGGGCCATCCGTAGAAATGGCCCGGATTCAGTGTCGTTGGAGAGGCAATCCTCATGGCTATGAAGCCGCACGAGGCATGGCGGGGGAAGCCTTTAAGCTGTTGGCGAGTGTCGTCAATCAGACCATCAATGGCGTCTGGTATCAACAGATTCTGCCCCTCGGGGGACCATTCGGACTCCCGCCTGACGAGTGGAACCGCCCGTTTGTACTGTTTGAGATCCTCGCGGCCCGCGATGCCCAGGCCCCGTAAAAATCCTGCGTGCATCCCGCGTGCCGCTATGCTACGCTAGAAAGCCTATCGTCCACTCGCCTGGACTCGTCGCACGCCAGTAGGGCAGTCCGATCAGCCAGCGCACAGGGAATGATCCCTTGCGGCTGGCTTTTTTTTCTGTTCGGAGCTGCCTCATGGCCGACGAGACCCCGACCGAGACCCCGACCGAGACCCCGACCGAGACCACGCCTGCTGCCACGCCTGACGCATGGCCTGCCATGCCAGAGGCCGCTCCCGAGACGCCTGCACTCCCCGTCCGCCCCACGTATCACATTGCCATCTGGGAGCAGCCTGCGCCGCTCTACGTGTGCCTGCTCTGTCCCGCCGATGCGCCGCGCTTCGACCTCGATGGCATCAAGGCCCACGTGCGCCAGGTGCACGAGTGTGACGCCGTGCCCACGGAGACCATCCCTATGCTGATCGCGTTGCGCGCGGATGCGGATGCCAGGCAAGCCGCCCTGGCGCCGCCTCCTGCACCCGCGCCACCGTCAGAGCCACCACCAGAGCCACCACCAGAGCCACCACCCGCACCAGAGGAGCCGCCCCATGCCGGATGAGCCGACCTACAAAGAAGACCAGGTGGGCGACCGCACCATCTACACGTGCCTCATTCCGGATGCGGGCGCCCCCGACGGCATCTGTGGGCACAAGAGCCCGGATGAGGGGTTCATGACGCAACATATGCAGCAACGCCATGCCGGGGTGATGGTGAAAGCCCCGCCCGAGTCGGGGGATGCGGTCTCACCAGGCGACGATGCGCTCTCATCGGCGCCCGACATGCCTGCCGCGCCCCCGAGCCCTGTGCCTGCGGAATCTGAGGCGGCACAGGAGCCGACGCCGGAGTCGACGCCGGAGGAGGGGACGTAAATGCCAACGGCGGCCATTAGTGCATACGGGGTCATGCTGAAACTGGGTGACGGGGTGCCCCTCGCCGCCATTGCGGTGACGGGTGGTACGGCCGCCACCCCGATTGTGCTCACCACCGCCGCGCATGGCCTGGCCACCGGCGACGTCAGCACGGGCACCGTCACCGGGGTGACTGGCCTGACCGGAGCGAATGGCACGTGGGTGGTGGAGGCCACAGACGCCACGCATCTGCGCTTGCGGGGGAGTGTCGGCGGAGGGACGTATAGCGGCGGGGGCACGTTTACGCGCACGTCCACCTATACCACGATTGCGGAAATGACCAATGTGGAAGACGCGGGCCTCCAGGCGACGCTCGTGGAGACCACCGCGCATGATGGCAATGGGTACGCCAGTTCCATTCCGACTTTTCTCAGGGGCAATACCATGCGCATGGCGCTCAACTGGGTGCCGGCCAATCCCCAGCACAACGCCACGACCGGGTTGACGTTCTTGCTGACGCAACGCATTACGCGGCCGTACCTGATCGTATGGCCGAGTCATACGGGGGTTCCACGCCCGGCTTGGTATTTCTCGGCATGGGTGACGGAGGACCGCAAGGCGGCGCCCGTGGCCGGGGCACTGACGAGTGCGGTCAACTTTGAAGTAGATGGGCCGCTCATCTTTACGGCGGCGTAACACGAGAGACCTGAGACGGGTGGTCCGCCCTGAGCACGGAGACCAACCGGCTCCCTTGCTACTGCCCTCGTGCGAAGGGCAAGCGTAGAAAGTGTAGCTTCTTATAGCAACGCAAGCGAAATCCGCGTTTGGGACCTCATTAAAGATCTCCGGAACGATCATTCCGGAGCTCACCAATTTGACGGACGTGGGCGGCAGTGTGACGGTTGTGGACGTTACGGCACATGACGGCGTTTCAGGCTACGGCTCCAGCATTCCCACCTTCATCAGTGGCGGGGTCGTCCGGGCAACGTTTAACGCAGTGCTTGCCAACGCCCAACAAATCGCGATGCGTACCGCCATGGAAGCCCGCACCACGACGCAGTTTGTGGCGACCTTCCCAACAACGGGCAACCCCACAGCCACATTCAATGCGTTTGTGACGCGCTGGCGGATCCCCGGGGCCCCGGTCGGCGGGGCGTTGCAGTTGGAGACGGAGCTCACGGTGGACGGCCCTGTCGTTTGGGCATAGATTTTTTTAGACTATGAGAGCAGACGCATGGCCGATGAGGTGCGCGGGCAAATCACCAACGGCAACGGCGAGCGGCTGTCGCTCCAGATCGGGACCAAGTCGTTCGGTATTCAGGCACGCGACATCCTGCCGATCTTGCTGCTCCTCATGATGGGCGTTGGGGGTTACTTGCTCTATGACAATGTGCACCGTGGCATTGTCGATCTCCAACGGAACCACGAAGCCATCGAGAAGGGTATTACGGGCAATACCATCCGTATCGTGGAAGCGATTGCGGCTGCGAATCGGCACCGCGAGGCGCAGACGGAGGCCCTGGGCCAGATGCTCTACCGCCATGAACTCAACCAGGTGCGGGAGCCAGGCGCCAAACTACCGCTCTATATGCGGCCCCCCGCCGAGGACAGCGAGAAACAAGGAAAGTAACACCCTATGGCTGACATCCACCTGACCCCTGGCATTGCCCTGACGCTGGACCGGCTGCGCTATGTGCGCCTGGACAAGCGCGCCATCTTCCAGGCCGAGCGGGATCTTTGCGCATTATGGTCCAAACAGGTCAACATCCTGAGTCTCTTTGCGGACGCCGGCACGCTGACGCTGAATGATCTCGCCGTGCTCTTGCGGCGGGGCCTCCTGGCCGATGATCCGACGCTGACTCTGGAGCAGGTCCAGGACCTCATGGACTTTGACAAGCTGGGCGCCATCTTCGAGGCGCTCTTTGCGGCCTGGAATGCCGCCACCATGCCCGCGACGGACGAGCCGCAGGAGGCGAGTGACGAGGCCGGCCCTTTGTCATTCCGTGGGGCCAACTCTATGCCTTCGCCCGTATTGAGTTAGGCGTATCGGACGAGGAATTTTGGTCCACGACGTTTTACGAGACCGACCTGCTCGCGGCCCGGTGGCGGCTCCAGCAGGCGCGCGAGGATAGACGAGCAGCGCTCACGGCCTGGATTCTGGCCAGTGTGCACCGCGATAGCGAGAGTCGCAGTGCCCCCTTTGAGTTTGAGGAGGTTGTCGCGTGGCTCGGGCACGGCTTTCAGAAACGCACAGCGCAACGTGAGGAGCCACCCGCGCCACCGACACCTGACCAACTGCTGGAGCAGGCGCGAATGCTCAATCAGATCTATGGGGGCACGACGTTGAACGGCAGCGAGTGAGTGGTGTCCAGCCGCGCCTTTCTATCTCCCAGGGGTGACAGAAGAGAGGGTGGCAACGCGGCTGGATACTACTTAGTAGGAGGTACATGTGGTCCTGCTCCCGCTGGTCATGCCCGTGCCCCACGTCTCGGTCCAACACTGGAGTATTGACGTCGGCGCTGACGGTATGCTGAATGCCGCTGCCGGTGGGCTTGCCTGGGGTTGTCGAGTACGACGCTGCTGTTCCCAGCCGTGGCACGAGGTTTGCCACGTCTGTTGCGCCGCGAGGTCCGCACTATCCAGCGGCTCCCGATGTCGCATTTTAGCGGTGATCAAGGCACGGTGTGGGGTGAGCTGTTCACAGAGGGTATCCGTGGCCCGTTCCTCCGGGGTCATGAGCGCGCCGGGGGGACACCGATAAGGTTGGGCATGGCAGAGTGCATAGGCTTCAAGCTGGCGTGTTTCCTCATCAATCGCGTGTGCAGAAAGCGGGACAAGGAGCAGCACGCTGATGAGCAATGCAGAGCACAACCGCGGCATAACAACCTCCTTTCAGTGGGCCGGAGGCGCCTCCTGGTCCCACAGGGCAAGTTGGGCACGTATCAACCGGTCAATTTCTTTGCTGGCCGATGTGCCACGACCAATGCAGGCCATACGAAAGGCCCGCCAAAGAGCGAGAGTCAGCGACAAAGTGACTTTGGTCATAGGGGCCTCCAAAACAGTAAGGGAATACGTAAAGAAGTGTAGCAGCATTTACATCTATTGTAAAGGGGAAGGTTACGGCCGAGATTTCCATTGGTGACATTGTTGCTAATATAAAAATAAATAGTACTGACTTTGCCAGGGGCATCCAACAGGCGCAGCAGTCCTTGCAGCAGTTTGCCCAGCACAAGGACGCCATCATTGCCAATCTCAGCCGCTTGCAGCAGGCGCTTGGACAGGTCGGGCCGCAGGCGCAGCAGGGGATGGCCGCGTTGTCCCGGAGTGCGCAGCAGGCGGGCACAGGGGCGCAGCAGGCCGGACAGCAGTTTCAGCAATTGAATACCCAGCTCAACCAGACGAATCAAGCGTTTCGGGAGACGACCACCACCATTTCCCAGACGACGCAGAACTTTCAGCAGTTTATTGCCGTCGTCCAGCAAGCGGGCCAGACGGCCCAGCAGTCGGGGCAGGGCGCGGGCAGTGCCTGGAGTGCCATGCTCCAGATTGCCGGGGGCATTGGCATCGCGACCTCGATCCAGGCCATCGTCGGTCAGATGGCGGAGTTCGCCCGTAGTACCGTCCAGGTCGGTATCCAGATGCAGCAACTCCGGGCCAGTCTGGTCGCCATTACCGGCAGCCTCGAGGCCAGTCAGCAAGCCTTCGCCTTTATTGTCCAAACCTCCAATGCTACGGGACAGTCGTTACAGACGCTTGCGGGTGCCTATCGCACCCTGAGTGCTGCCACGCGGGGCACGGCCCTGGAGGGCGCCGATACCGAACGACTTTTTACGGGGCTGGCCCAGGCGGCGCGAGCCTACGGGCTCTCGACGGAGCAACTCGGCCGCCTGCTGATCGGGTTCCAGCAGATTGTCAGTAAGGGCAAGGTCGAACAAGAAGAACTCCGGCAACAGATTGGCGAAGCCCTCCCGAATGCCCTCCAGATTGCCGCGCGGGGCTTTGGCGTCACGACCGAGCAACTTAACCAGATGATTACGCGGGGCATGGATGCGACGACGTTTGTCCGCACCTTTAGCCGCCAGCTCGAAAGCGAACTGCCCCAGGGTACCCAACAGGTCGAAACCCTGGCGCAAGCCTTCAATCGGCTCGGGAATGAAATCCTGCTTTTGAAAGACCGCATTGCCCAGTCTGGGCTGCTGCAATTCCTCACCGCAGTCGCCGCGAGGACGGCCGATATCCTCGAAGCCACCCGCAAGGCAGAGGAGCAGCAGAAAGCCTTTATCGAGGGCGCCGCCCGTGAACGGTTCGGTGGTCGCCAAGTGCGTCCGCAGGACTTTGAGGAAATGCAGCGGCTCGAAGCGCAGTGGCAGCGCCTGAAAGATACCATTGAGGGGGTGTACCGGACGCTGGAGACGGGCAACGTCATCCAGCGCAATGTTGCCGAGCATCAATTACGCCCGCTGCTGCGCGCATTTGATGAGGTGGCGACCAGCATCGCCCGCCTGCAAGCCGAGGCCCCCGAACGTCAGTGGATGCAGCAAGGCATCCAGGCCCGCCGGGACATTGAGAGCGGTGGCGAGGACCTCCTGCGTCGGGAGCAGGAACGGCAGCGTGATATCGAAGCTGGAGAATCCCGCCTTCGGACTATCCTGGAGCGCCAACGCGCCCAGTTAGAGACGCTCCGTATCACGCCCCTCCTGACCGAGCTTGAGCGTGCGGAAGAACGGCTCAAGATCATCGAGCAAACCACGAAGCAACTGCGCGACCTCATGCAGACCATGCCCGCCGCTGTGCAGCAAGGGATGGTCGGACCCTTGGGCGAAAGCAGTCTGGGCGCCGGGAGTCCGCATCGCGAGATGATCATGCGCATGGCGGTGGAGCGGGGGATTGATCCGCAACTAGCCCTGGCTCTGGTGCGTCAGGAATCGAACTTTGATCCCACGGCGGTGTCCCGGGCCGGGGCGCTCGGGCTCATGCAACTTATGCCGGGCACGGCGCAGATGCTCCAACCTGGTATTACGCGTCAGCAAATCCTTGAGCCTGAAACCAATGTGCGGCTGGGGCTCGACTACCTCGCCCAACTCCTGAAGCAGTTTGGCAATGACGTCAACCGCGCCCTCACGGCCTATAACGCCGGGCCGGGGCGGCAGGGCATCCCGCTCCCCACTGGCGAAAATGCAACCTTTGCCAGGGACGTGCTGGCCCGCATGCCGAGCGCGGGGCAGAGCACCATCGCAGAACAGCTCCGACTCCAACAGGCGGCAGAGCAAGCCGTCGAGGCGCAAAAGGGCGATCCCGAAGCCCGCCGCCGCGTCTTTGAGCAAGGGCGTGAAGACCTGAAGCGTTATGACGATGCCATCAAGCAAGCGGAGCAGGACCAGGAGACGTATCAGGCGGCTATTGACAAGGTCACGATGGCGCTGGCGCGGCAAGAAGAACAGGCCGTCAAGACCCTCGACAATCTCGTCAGTAAGTACCAGCAAAGCAAAGAAGCCCGTGATGCCGATGCCGTGGCCGCCCTCATGCAAGAGAACACGAGCAACGCCCTTATTCAGGCCTACGGCGCCGAAGTCCTGGCAATCATTCGTGTGCGAGAGGCTTATAACGAGGAAGTCGAGGCACTGCGCGCTGACGTGGTCGCTCTTAAACAGCGTACGGAAGCGCAGCGCGAAGCAGAACGCACCCAGAAGCAGTTCCTCCAAAGTCTCGAAGACACCAATGAACGTCTGCGGACGCCGCGCGGACAAGGCCTCCCGATTTTTGAGCAGACGGTTGAGGAAGAACTGCAAGGCCTGGAGGCGCGCGAGCAACGCCAGACGGGGCGCCCGCTGTTTGTCGATGAGGAAGGTCGCGAACAGGCACGGGGCCTCCTTGAACAGCGACGGCAGTATGAGCGCCTCCAGTATGCCGCCCAGCTCTTTGAACAGTTGGCGGGAAACGTCGGGCAGGCCTGGACCTCCGCCTTGCAGAGCATTGCGGATGGCACGGCCACGGTCAGTCAGGCCTTCCAGCAGATGGCACGCTCGATCTTGCAATCCCTGGCACAGATCGCCTCGCAGGAAGCCTTTAAGGCCCTGACCCAACTCGGCCTGCGGCTCATTTTAGGCGCAGCCACGGGTGGACTCACGCCGGCGGGCGGCGGGGCGCTCAGTGGTCCTGAGACCGGCGCCGCCAGTTCCGTGGGGGCAGGGATCAATCCCCTGCTCTTCGCGCAGCATGGGGCAGAGGTGAATCGCCCCACTTTCGCCATGTTGGGCGAAAACCCGGCCATGAACCCGGAGTATGTCGTGAATAGGCTGCAGATGGATCAGTTGCTCAGCCGGGCGCCCAGTGCGGGGGGGCAGGCAGCGGGCGGCGCCGGCATCTCCATTATCAACGTCGCGACCAGAGCCGAAGGCGAGAAGCAAGCCGCGCAGCAACGGGCGCTCGGGAAGCAGACTATCATCAATGAAGTTTTACAAGAGCTTAGCCAAGGTGAATCGTCGAAGATAAACCGTGCGATCAGAAACCTGTCACGGTAGGGATAGACCGTCATGGCCGAATTCTGGCCGTCAGACCCACGACCAAGCGCCGTCAGCGCCCCAGAACTGATTGATCCGTCCTTATCCTATGAGGTCGATCAGGGCTATAAAGTGCGTCGCCCGAAATGGTCTCGGCCTCGGCGAAGATGGACCTTGGAGTACCTGGGCCTGGACACGCTGCACATGCGCATTCTCCGCGACATGCTCCTGCGCCATCGCCTCGGCGCCCTGGAGGTCAGCTGGACGCATCCCACCGCGCTCGACGTGGCCGTGATGCAGCCCACAACGCCCGTACGGCTGCTCTACGTGCATGGCCTGTGGACCGGGATGTGGGTCGGGATCTCGAACGGCCCGAACCCGTCCCTCAACGGCGGGTTTTTCCAGGTGACGTGGGACACCAATGGCAGCCTGTACCTGAACAACACGACGGCGCAAGGCGTGCAGGGGAATTGCACGGTGGTCATCTACGTGCCGCATGTGCTCGTGGTGCCCGGCCAGGAAGAGAGCATGCCCGGTCCGGCGACGCTGATTGGCCCGGAACAACTCGCCTATGCCCCGGGGGGGTTGCGCAGCGGGTATTTTAATTGGAGTGTGCAGTTGGAGGAGCAGTTCTAGTGCCGCGTCCGATGTCCACCGCGCTCAGGGTCGAAAAGAACAAGTTGGAGAGTAGTCACCCGTGGATATACCTTTTCAGTGTGAGCATAGCCGGCGCAGGTGGACGCTACAGCCTCGCGGCCTATGACCAGGACATTGTGTTTCACGGATCAACCTATGCCCGCTATCCCTTGGACGTGGAGGTCGTAGAAACGCCGACGCATGCCGCCCTCGTGCAGTTGCGGGTGACGGTCGGCAACGTAGACCAGGTCATGCAGGCGCTCCTCGAAACGTACTGGGCCACGACGGCGAGCCCGGATTGGGTCGTCGAACTCTGGGAGGTGGATGCGCTGACGCCCGATGAAACGCCGTTCAGCGCCTCCGAGGTGTTCACCGTGCAACAGGTCGTCACGGATTTGCAGGTCGCCACCTTCGATCTAGTAGCTGAAGGTCTAACACTTTCAGCCTCAGTACCAAAGAGAAGATATACTAGTAGTTCTGGTTATAACTTTATTCCAAGAAGAACCTAGCATGCCTCCTGCCTGGCCGCCGCTTGCGCCCCTGGTGGACGAGATTCTCGGTTCCGCCTATACCCAGTATGATTGCTGGGGCTTGCTGGCGTATCTCATGAAACGGGGCTGGGGGCTCGATCTGACGCATGACCCGGAGTGCCTGAGCCGGGAGGTGGTGGAGGTGTGGTTCCAGGGCGATCCGCGCCAGCCACTCACCCTGACGCAGCCCTGGGATTGCCTCATTGTGAGTGTGCATGGCCTGGTGGGGGATCACTGCGGCTTGGTGATGGAAGGCACACAGTTTGTGCATAGCGGCAAGGCGGGGGTGGTGATTGATCGCCTTCAGCGCTGGGAGGCCAAGGTGCTGCAAATCGCGCGCTTACGGCGACTGGTATAGCTATGACTCTTGATATTAATTGGACTCTTACTGTCCATATTCCACAGCTTGACACATGGGGAGCACAGCTCATGGAGCGTATCCAAGGCATTATCGATGCGATGAACAACCTCTCGGCGCAGCAAGCCGCGGGGAGTCAGGCGATTGCCGACCAAATTACCGTCGTCGCCAATGAAATTGCGCAGCTGCATGCGGGGAGCATCACGCAAGAGCAACTGGACGCGCTGGAAGCCCAATTGCGGGAAGCGGCGTCGATTGCCGAGCAACAGGCCGCGCAGATTCGTGCCACGTCCCAGGACATTGCGGGCATGGTCCCCGATGAGCTGCCCCCGGCCTAAGAAGGACCTCGCATGGCGACCCTGCTCCTGGAAGGTCCCTGCCCCACCCCACCGCCCGCACCGGTCGCACCGGTCGCACCGCCCGCACCGGTCGGCACGGCCACGCTTGTGCTCGTGCTCTCGCCCGTACGGGCCCCAGATGGCTCCTGGCGTGTCGCGCGTCGCTCGGTAGACGCTGGACAGACGATTGCAGCCAGTCTGCCCGCACGCCAGGAGTGGGCGCGGGTCATCTGGAATGGCGGCGTGGTACCGCCGGAGCAGTGGGACACGGTGACGGTGCAGGACGGCGATGAAGTCTGGGCCATCCCCCAGGTGGGGGATCCGGTCGTTACGCCGTTTCTGATCTATGCGGCGGTCGGTCTGGCCGTGAGCATTGCCGCAACGGCCCTGACCTATGTGCTGTTCCCGCCGGCCAAGCCCCACATGTCACAGCCGCCCGATGAGCATACCTTCTCGTTTGCCGGGATCACGACAGCCGTTGGCCCCGGCAATGTGGTCCCCGTCATCTATGGGCGCCACCGCGTCGGCGGGCAACTCCTCTCGGCGTCGGTGGATCAGGTCCTCCAGGTGCAGGATGCCGGGCCGGGCAGTGTCTACCGCGTCTCCGCCCTGAGTGAACCCCCCCGCCTCAGCATGCTCATTGCCTTGGGCGAAGGGCCGATTGAGAGCATTGATTACGGCGGCCTGGAACTGAACGGCCAGCTCGTCACGAATTACCAGGGGGTCGAACTGGACGGACGGCTCGGGACGCCGGATCAGACGGCCATGCCCTTTTTCTCGGAGACGCGCAACACCTTTGCCGATGGGCGCCAACTCCCGGATAATAGCGGCAATACCGATAATCAGATCTTGTATACGACGACGAGTGCCGTGGATGCCGTGGTCCTCAATGTCGTGTTTAATGAAGGCCTGTTTAACGTCAACGGGAAGGGGGAAAAAGAGGACAACACCGTCACCGTCAGTTATCGGCTGAAGCCGTTTGGCGAGCCGACCTGGCCGGCCTGGTCCCTCTTTGACGTCAGCGCCCAGCGCACCGCGCCCGTGCGCTTTGGCATCCGGAGGGACAATCTGCCGCACGCGCAGTACGATGTCGCCTTAGCCTATGGCAATCCGCGCCATAGTGATGAACTCAAAGCGAAGTTTAAGCCCACGTTGGAAAACGTCACCGAGATTCAAAACGGCGTGCAGAACTATCCCAATACCGCCCTCCTGGGGATTCGTGCCGTCGCGACGGATGCCCTCCAGGGGGCGCTGCCGAATGTCACGGTCGCGGTGAATGGGCGCAAGGTCCGGCAAGGCACCTTGAGCAACGTCGAAGCCTGGACGGACAATCCGGCCTGGGCGGTGATGGATTTTTTGACGAACCGCCGCTATGGGTTGGGGATTCCCGATGCGGAGATTGACTTGTTTGCCTTTGCGCAATGGGCGGCCTACAATGACGAGCCCATCGCCGGCGAAAAGCGGCACACGTTTAACTATGTCCTCGACCGCGATACCCGGGCGCAAAGCCTTCTCCTCGAAATGATGGGAGGCTCCCGGACCTTGCTCCTCAAAGCGGGCGGCCTGTGGACGCCCCGCCCGACGCGCAATGATCCCCCCGTGCAACTCCTGTCCTGGGCCACGTGCTCCAACCTGCGCATTACGTATACGCGGGATGCGGACCGCATCAACGTGATGGAGGCGCGGTTTGCCAACGAAGACGCGAAGTTTGAACAGGACGTCATGACCTGGCCTACGGTCGAGAACTGGCCGGCGGAGGTGCATAAAGCGTCCCTGGATATTCGCGGCGTGACCAAGCCCTCGCGGATTCAGCGGGCCCTCCAGTTTGAACTCAACCGACGCCAGTTTGAAAACTGC
>Ga0081455_10000293_pt1 | contig 66278 bp, 55 predicted proteins | sample TabmetS3T2R1_FD_70207 | JGI IMG/M metagenome (GOLD analysis project Ga0081455, IMG submission 70207) | Tabebuia heterophylla rhizosphere microbial communities from the University of Puerto Rico - S3T2R1 | ecosystem: Host-associated > Plants > Roots > Rhizosphere ...
CCGGCACTCTGAAGTTGACAAAGGGACTCGCCGAAATCCTGAGCTTGCCGCTGTACATGCATATCGGCGAGTTCCAATTGCAGAATCCGAAACATCTATTGGCACCCGAGGCGTTCCGTATTGCCGAAGCCGGCGACATGATCACGCATCTCTATCACGGCAATTTGGGACAAGTGATTGACGAACGTGGAAAAGTGTTACCAATCGTGCGCGATGCGGAGCGCCGCGGAGTCATTTTCGATCTCGGATTCGGCGGGTATAATTTCTCCTGGGACGTCGCCGAAAAGGCTTTCGCGCAGGATCTCGTCCCGCACACCATCAGCTCCGACCTGCAACAGTTCAACGTCGTTCGGCCGGTGAAATCGCTGGCGAACGTCATGAGCGCCATGATCCGCCTCGGCATGACCCTCCACCAGGCGATCGAACGCGTCACGCGCAATCCAGCGAAGGCACTCTCATTGACCGATCGCGCGGGAAGCCTGAAGCCTGGTCTGCCCGCCGACATCACCGTGTTTCGCGTTGACACCGGTGATTACGAAATCAGCGACTGTTATACGAAGGTTCGCAAGGCCGAGAAGCAGATCGTTCCGGTCCTTACGTTCAAGAATGGCAAGCGTTTTGAAGCCGACCTTGCATTAGGACAAGAGGAGAGCAATTGGTTCCTGCAGATCGCGGAGGACCATGTGCCCTCCGCGGCGCGTACGCTGACCGAGCGTCAGCGCAGTTTCCTCAGTGCGCTTGCTGCAAGTCTGTCTTCGGTCAACTGGGAGCTTTCCTCAGCAGAACGTCTCGATATCGAGAAGGCGCTAGAGCTCCAGGACATATTCCACCAGGTGCGAGGGAAGCAGGGGCTGCCGCTCAAAGACGCATTGCGAGCGGTTTACGCATCGTTCTTGGAGCAAAATTTCACGATGCAGATCGGCCTTCTCTTGCTGCGGCTCGAGCGACCCTTTGCAATCCAGCGGCTGCGCGATGTCTCGGAACAGCGTCCGCTGGCGGCGTGAAAGCGTCATCAGCGATGTTAAACCCACCTGCTCCGAATGAGCATACTGACGTGGCCCAAGACCTCGCGGGATCTTTGCAAATGACGGAACGACCGTGGCACGTTTTGGCGGGGCTTCGACCAGACACCAAATTTCCGGCACGAGCGAACCTTGAAGGCGAGGGGATCGTCATCCTTCGCACCAAGACAGGCTTTCGTGGCGTACAGCGCAGTTGTCCGCATTTACAAGGCACAATGATGAATGCCGAGCTGATCGCCAACGATACGATGGTGCGATGCCCGCTGCACGTTTTCACGTTCAAGCTCTCAGATGGCAAAGGGGTGAACTGCCCCGGTTTCCGGCTCAAGGTCTACGAGATCAAGGAAGAGAACGGTGTGCTTTTCGGCAGAAGTGTGAACTAGGATTTTGTTCTGGAGCGGAGCGACTGGGCGATGGCAGTTGCTGAAACTCAACCGAGTAAGATCGCCGGAGCATCCTCTCGGCGTCGCTCGAGCCGTCTGGGGATCCTTGCCACTCAGATAGGAATTCTCATCGCCATACTGGGATTGTGGCAATTCGCCGTCCCCGATTCGTCGCTGCCTTACTTCAGCCGCCCAACCATCGTTGCCGCCAAGCTGTATGACTTGCTTACTCAATCCACCATCTACCGGCACATTTCCGTCACGCTCTCCGAAATCGCGATCGGCTATGCACTCGGAGCCGCGTTCGGGCTGTCGCTCGGATTCGTTCTCGGGCGCTCGCAATTCCTCTCTTCTGCCCTTCAGCCCTACATTATCGGTCTATATAGCATTCCCAAGATCGCTCTCGCGCCGGTTTTCATTGTGTGGCTTGGATTGGGGATCGCGTCGAAGGTTGCGGTCGTATTTCTCGCGAGTTTCTTTCTCGTATTCTTCAATACATACTCCGGTCTCCTTTCCGTAAACGAAGAACTGGTCCGCCTTGCTCGCCTGATGGGAGCATCTTGGCCGCAGACCATCGGGCGCGTGATCCTTCCAGCCGCGGCGCATCAGATTTTTCTCGGTCTGCGGACCGCGGTCCCTTACGCGGTCATCGGCGCCGTGATCGGCGAGTACATCGGATCGAACGAAGGTCTCGGTTACTTCATCCTCTATGCGTCGCAGACCTACGACGCGCCCGCGCTTTTTGCCGGGATCATCATTCTCGTCGCAATCGTTTTCCTGGCGAACTTTGCCCTGACCTGGCTCGAGGGACGCGTCATCCGATGGCGCAAGGCGGGACGGCAAGCGGTCCAGCTTTAAGATGGATGCGTCACAATTCCCTGTGCGGGTGGCATGGGATTTGCTGGAAGTGCGAAACCAAACGGGTGGGGAAGGAACATGATCGAACGTCGCAAAGTCCTAAAGGGAATTGGCCTCACCATTGGAGCAGTCTCCTCACCAGCCATCCTCGGCCGCGCCGTCGCACAATCGCCCGCAAAGGTATCCATCAAGGGCGTCTACTCATCGCCCGGGTTGTCTTTTGCCGCGATATTCCTGGCGGAACGAGCGGGTCTGTGGGCCAAGAATGGCCTGGACGCCGAAGTGAAACAGGTCCAAGGCGGGCCGTTGGCGATGGTTGCCCTGACCAACCGTGAAGCGCAATTCTCCGGGGTCGCATCCACCGATCCTGTTGTTGGCTGGGATAAGGGTATTAAGACTCTGGCCATCAGCGCCTTCACCGGCGCGCTGGATATGCAGTTCGCGGCCCGCAACGATTGGATGTCTCGGGTCGGCACGTCACCAAAAAGCTCGCTCGAAGAAAAGCTAAAGGCTTTTAAGGGAGCACGTGTTGGCGCTTCGACAATTGGCGGCGGGCCGGCGCAGTACACCCGATATTTGGCCAAAACGGCCGGGGTCGATCCTGATCGTGATATGAAGATTCTCGCGGTCGGGTTTGGTGCCGCCCGAATGGCGGCATTGCGCACGAACCAGGTCGACCTGACCGTTGGATCGGCGCCGGAAGCCGATCAAGTCGAGCTGGAAGGATTTGGATCGTTGTATCTCGATTGCGCCCATGAGGTGCCGTTGTTTCGAGAGTTCCCGTACACTGTTGCCATAGTGACTCCTCAACTAGCCAACGAGCAACCCGACGTCGTTCGGCGGATCGCACAAACGCTGGGTCAAGGCAACGACATGTTCCACACTAATTTCGGCGAGGCAGTGGACATCCTCAAGCAATTGTCGCCGAACATCCCGGCTAAAGCGATCGAACGCGCCCTGGAACGCGCCCGCGACAGCTACCCGCGTGGCGGTCGGATGACAGCGGCGATGTGGGAAAACAACATCAAGGTAGCCGTAGAGCTCAAGATGATTTCGTCTGCTATTCCAAGCAGAGAGGGCGAACTCTGGACGAACAAGTTCCTGAGCTGACGAGGCGCGCGGCTTCTCCGAGCATCATCACCAATGGACCGCAGTTGCAACGGATGAACGCATGGCAGCGCAGAGAAGCGACGCCCGGGATCCGCCTGGTGCACGGGGCAGATAACCCATCGGAAACGCCCGCGATACAATTCGCGGATGTTCGGCTTGCGTTCGCTGGTGAGCACCAGGACGTACTTGCGCTCGACAGCGTCAGCTTCGACGTTCCGCCCGGAAAGATTACGACCGTCGTAGGTCCTTCTGGTTGCGGCAAGACCACGTTGCTGCGCCTCGCCTCGGGCCTCCTGGCTGCATCTGACGGCGCCGTCCTCTACAAGGGTGCTCCGGTCCTTGGTTTGAATACCAACGTCGGTTACGTGACCCAAGATAGCAATCTGTTTCCCTGGCTCACTGCTCTGGGCAACGTTGAGTTTCCGTTGGCCATTCGCGGCGTCGCGCCGGCCGAGCGGCGCGAAAAGGCCCTCTATTGGTTGCGCCTGGTCGGCCTTGAAGGATTCGAGCACCACTACCCCTCCGAGCTTTCGGGGGGAATGCAGAAGAGGGTTTCGATTGTTCGCACCCTCATTTACGAGCCCGCCGTGGTGCTGCTCGACGAGCCATTTGGCGCACTCGATGCTCAAACGCGTATGGGCCTGCACCACGAGTTGCTCGAACTCTGGCGCGAGAAGAAAAGTACGATGCTGTTCATTACGCATGACCTCGTGGAAGCGATTACGCTGTCCGACCAAATTGTCGTGATGACGCGCAGGCCCGGGCGGGTGAAGGAAATCTATCAAGTACCGCTTGCCCGCCCGAGGAATGTCTTTGAAATCTACCTGGAGCCCGGTTTCGAGGCCGCCTATGCGACGCTCTGGAAGCACGTCAAATCCGAGATCGGCATCACCGGCCTCGCAAAGGATTAGCCGGACACGTTGACTTGAATGGTGTCACCCTCGATGCGCACGGGCAGTATTTTCAGGTCGCAGGTAATCGGTGCGCCAAGTCCTTTGCCGGTCTTGACGTCGAAACGGCCGCCGTGAAGCGGACATTCAATAACGTCACCATCCAGCCAGCCGTCGCTAAGCAGAGCTTGCGCATGTGTGCAAATATTGTGGGTCGCGTAAATGCGACCTTCGACGTTGTACAGCGCAACGTCGAGCTCGCCGGCCTTGACGCCAAGGACGCTGTCGGGCGGGACTGAAGATCGGTCGGCGACCGTAATCCAGTGCTCGGAATCCGTCACTCGGTTCACCGTCTCTTGCTTCAGACTGTCGGCCTGGTCGCACGGGCCCGTCTGGCGCCGCGCCTGTAGCTACAAAGGTATCTGTCCATGGAGCCTAATTATTTCCGCAAGATCTTTTCCATTGCTTTTCCCTTTGCCAATTCATCGATTAATTTATCGAGGTAGCGAATTTCCTGCATAGTTGGTTCTTTGATGTCTTCCACTCGGACACCGCAAACCACGCCTTTAATCAAAGTTCGCGAAGGATTCAGCCGAGGAGCTTGCGCAACGAAGGTCTCAAAGTCTGTTTGTTTTTCCAGTTGCGCCTCTAACCCTTTCTGACTATATCCCGTCATCCAACGAATGATTTCATCGACTTCTGTTTTTGTGCGTCCTTTTTTCTCTGCCTTAGCGACGTAAAGTGGATAGACACTTGCGAAGCTCATTGTATAGATCCGATGTTTTGTCATGATACCGTCTTGTTTCTATCGGCTTGGATTTGCTTTTTAGCTGCTCAATAGCCTCGAGAGTGTCCATAAGCTCGGGGTCTTGCGCAGTCCACATAGTTCTAATTACTGCAGCGGAAGGGTTCCCGCAACTAATAATACGGTGAAATATTACTGCCTTTTTATCCGGATCGCCTGCCAGATACGCTCGGCCGTGGCCGGCATGTCGAGATGCCGGATACCGAGAGGATGCAGAGCATTGATGAGGGCGTTGATGACCACGGGAGATGCTGCGACACAGCCGGCTTCGCCGGCACCCTTTACGCCCAGGGGATTGGTTCTGCAGGGCTCTTCATTGAACGCCACGGCGAAAGTTGGCATTTCACTGGCGCGGGGCATTGCGTAGTCCATAAAGCTTGCCGTGAGCAGTTGGCCCATGGCGTCATAGACCATGTGCTCGCCGAGAGCCTGTCCCAATCCCTGCGCCAGCGCGCCGTGCACCTGCCCATTGACGATCAACGGATTGATCAGCCGCCCGAAATCGTCGACAGCCGTATAGCGGTCGATCGTCGTGGCGCCTGTCGCCGCATCTATTTCCACCTCGCAAATATGACAACCGTTGGGGAATCCAGGAGGCTCGGCTGCAAAATACGCGCTTGCTTCCAATCCCAGACGAAGCCCTTTTGGAAGCCTGGCGGGATGATACGCCGATCTGGCGACGTCCTTGAGGCTGATGCAGCGGTCAGTGCCGGCAATGCGAAAAACGCCCTCGCGAAACTCGAGATCTTCAACGCTTGCTTCGAGAAGGACGCTCGCGAGTCGCTTGGCCTTTTCAATGACCTCGTCTGCGGCGGCTTTGAGCGCATTGCCGCCGATGATGGCGCTGCCAGAGGCGTAAGTGCCTCGCCCGAACGAAACCTGGTCGGTATCGCCCTGGAGCAATCGAATTTGATCTAACGGGATGCCCAGCCAGTCGGAGACACATTGGCTGTAGGTGGTGGCGTGTGACTGACCATGGGAAAAAGTCCCGGCGACAATAGTCACTCCGCCTGAGGGATCGAATCGAAGTTCCATCCGGTCATTGAAGACCCCGGTGTCTCCGATGTAGGAAACGATCGCTCGTCCGCGCAGCTTATCATTCCGCGCGCTCGCTTCGCGTCGCGCTGCGTAACCATCCCAGTCCGCCAAGGCAAGACAAGCGTCGGCTGCCGCGCGGAAATCACCGCTGTCATACGTGAGGCCCGTAGGCGAGCGATAGGGCAGCTGCGTCTTGTCGATAAAATTGCGCTTTCGAATTTCAACCGGATCAATGCCTAGCTCATCTGCCGCCATGTCGAGGAGGCGTTCCGTTACGTAGATCGCTTCGGGACGCCCGGCGCCGCGGTAGGGATTGGTCGGAGCGGTATTGGTGAAAACACCTTGCGTGCAAAGGTCGACCACCGGCACGCGGTAAACATTGGGAATGAGCTTGAGCGAGAACACCAGAGGCACCAGCGCGGCGCCCACCATGTAGGCGCCGAGATTGTGAAGCGCCTTCACCCGCACCGCCAGGATATGCCCCGCGCGGTCGAGGGCCATCTCGGCATCGACGAGCTGGTCTCGACCCGCATTGTCCAAAATGAATGCGTCGCTGCGGCTCGAAATCCACTTTACGGGTCGCCCGATCACCTGCGACGCCAGCAGCACGATCCCTTCCTCGGGATATGTATCCCCCTTCATCCCAAATCCGCCGCCCACATCCGGGCCGACAACGCGCAATTTAGACTCGGGAATTTGGAAAACGGATTGAGCCAACGTTTCCCTTACCCGGTGGGGATTTTGCGTGCTGGAATAAAGAACGAAGCTTTCGTCAGCCGGGCTGTACTGCCCGATCGCGCCGCGTGGCTCCATCGGACTGGCCGTGACGCGATTGTTGACCAATCGCAGCCGCACGCGATGCGAAGCTGCCGCGAACGCTTTTTCGCAGGCCGCAGCATCGCCCATTGTGAGCGTAAAACATACGTTGGTGGGGACCGCATCCCAAACGCTTGGCGCCCCCGCGAGGACCGCGGCAGGCAAGTCGGTCACGCTCGGAAGCGGCTCATAGTCGATCTCGATCAGCTCGGCGGCATCTTGGGCCTGAGCAAGTGTTTCTGCGACGCAAAACGCTACTCTATCGCCGACATGCCGAACCTCGCTCTGTGCAAGGAGGGGGCGAATCGTTCGGTAAGCTTTCGGACCTCCGGTGTCCTCCGGCATAAAGAGCGGCGGCAAACCGCCGAGACCACGCTGCACGATATCACCGCCGGTGAGAACGGCTAACGCACCCGGTGACCGCAATGCGCGGCGCGTGTCGATTGATCTGATGCAGGCGCGAGCATGATTCGAATGGACGACAACACCATGAGCCTGCATCGGGAGATTGATGTCGTCCACATAACAGCCGGTCCCAGTCAGGAGCCTCCGATCTTCGACGCGCGGCAGGGCTTGGCCAAATTTCGCATTGTGCATCGGAATGGCGCAGCCCGTCGGCTCGGGGAATTGAAGGATCGAGCCTGTGACGAAGGCTCAATTCGAGAGTGTCCGGCCGGGGCAGTTTAGGGCATTTGTTGACTTGCCGAGAAGTGTGAAATATCAGTTGTATAGTAAGTTTTGAAAATGGCCGGGTTACAAACATATGAAATCACTTCGTAAAAAAGGTGTAGGCCCGCAGGATCGCAAGCGCGGCGCTCTTGCATCACGTCGCCGATTGCCGCGTCAATCACTGCGCGAGGCGGCTTATGAGGCCATCAAACATCGGATCATCACCTGCAAGTTCAAGCCCGGCGAATGCATCAATGAAGCATCAGTCTCGGCGCTGCTCGGGCTAGGCCGTACGCCGGTCCACCAAGCGATCGACCGGCTGATGCTCGAGGAAATGGTTGAGGTCATTCCGCGCAAGGGCGTCATCGTCAAGCCGGTGATCCTGCAGGACGTGATGCAGATGATCGACGTGCGCCTAATCAATGAAGTGTATTGCGCGCGACTCGCGGCTGCGCGGGCTGACGACACCCATATCGAAAGTCTGGTTGGTATCATGGATCGGGCGCGCAAGGCAATCGCCGCGCGCGATATCCACGCCCTCATGACGCTCGACCGCGAATTTCATCTCGTCCTGGCGAATGCCACGAAAAACCTCGAGCTGGCCGAGGTGGTGCGAAAGCTCAACGAGCGGTCGCTGCGCTTTTGGTTTATTTCGTTTACCACGCCGGATCACCACCACAGCTTTCAAGAGCAGCACGAAACCATCTTTGCCGCCATCCGCGCGCATGATTGCGACGCGGCGGAAAGCGCCATGCGGGCGCACATTGAGGCGTTCCGCCGAAGCGTCGCACGCCATCTTTAGCAAATTGCGAACTCTGCGGCTTCCTGTCGCGCTGCTTGAGCTCGATTTATGTCGGATGAAAATAAGAGAGTGCTGATTGCGGGCGGCGGACCAGTTGGTCTGCTATGTGCTTGGCATTTGGGCCGCCAAGGCATTCCTGTTCGTTTGTTCGACGAGAACGACGGCTTACAGGCTGACCCTCGCGCAGCGACGACGCATCCGGCAACGCTCGATCTTTTAGCGGAAGACGGCCTGGTTGAAGATATGATGCGGGTCGGATTGGTTGCGCCGATCTTTCAATTTTGGGATCGTCCGTCAAATCGACTGGTTGCCGAGTTCGATCACGCGATCCTGGCGAAGGACACGCGCCATCCTTTTGTTGTTCAGTGCGAGCAATTCAAGACCGCAAAGCTGCTCCTCAAGAGGGTTCAGAGGCTCGCGAACGTCGAGGTGCTGTTCGATCACGAAGTCATTGACGTGCGGCAGACAAGCGGGTCCGTGAGCATCGACGTCCGCGGACCGGCTTCCATGCAAACCCATACCGGCGCTTATTTGATAGGCGCGGACGGCGGTCGCAGCACGGTGCGAAAGCGCAGCGAAATTGCCTTCGACGGCTTCACCTGGCCGGAACGATTTATCGTGCTCACGACGCCATTCGATTTCGCGGCTGAGCGAGGCTATTCATATCGGAGCTATTTCGCCGAACCAGGCGCGTGGTGTAACTGCTTTAAGGTCTCTGCCGACGGGCCGCCCGGCTTGTGGCGAACCGTGTTTCCGACGGAGCCCGAACAAGACGATGCTTCGCTTATGAGCGACGCCGGCGTTCAGGCACGCATGCAAAGATTCTTTCCCGCGCGGCATGAATTGGAAATCGTGCATCGAAATCTTTATGTGACCCATCAACGCGTGGCGGCGACGTTCCGCAAAGGCCGCGTGCTGCTCGCAGGCGATGCGGCCCACGTTAACAACCCGATCGGAGGGATGGGTCTTAACGGCGGCATTCAGGATGCTGTCAACCTATCGGCAAAGCTGGTCGGTATTTTGCGCGGCGGAGAGTCTGATCGCTCGCTGGATCTCTACAACCTCCAGCGCCGGACCGTAGCGACCGAGTTTGTTCAGGAGCAATCGATCGCGAACAAGAAACGGCTCGAAGAGAGCGATCCAAAAACGCGCCAGAAAAATCTGGAAGAGTTGACCCGGATTGCGGAAGATCCGGAACGGGCGCGCCAGTTCTTGCTTCGCACGTCGATGATTACAAGTCAGCGAAGGGCGGATTCGCTTACGCTCAATTAGCCAGCGGCTTTGCGGGTATTGTACGTGGCAGTCAGAGCTTCGTCACGCAGGCATGCAACAATGCACTGCGGCCGGCGCGCACTTGGGTTAAGCATCGGTTGATCGCAGCCGGAACTTCGGTCGGATCTACGAGCCGCTCGCCGTAGCCACCTGCAGCTTCCACGGTTTTTGAGAAATCCATACCGGTGGGGAGCTCCGCCTGGAACGATCCTTTGGTTTTCGCCCGCCCGTCCGGATAAACCCGCAGCGTTGCCCCCTTAACGGCGGCCCAACCCGAATTGTCCAATACCACCGTAAAGATCGGCAGAGCGTACTGTTTGGCGACGGCATACACCGCCGTCGGATTGTTGAAGTAAAAACTTCCGTCGCCAATGATCTGAACGACGCATCGATCCGGCAGGGCCAGCTTGATGCCCAGTGCAGTGCCTCCCGACGCTCCGAGCCCGCCTCCCGCATTACTGATCATCGTGCCCGGCTTCGGACGGGGAATCTGCGTGTTTGGAATCCACTGTCTTGTCACGGCTTCGTTCACGACGATGTCGTCCGGCCCAATAGCTCTCCCAATCTCGGCACATAGATAATGCGTGTTGATTTCGCCGGCTCGTCCCTTATCTGCAGCCAGCGCTGCGGTCCGCTGCAGCCTCTCTTTTTGCGCAACGGTCATCTTTTCAATTCGCTTTCTGGCGGCCGCGTGAAAATCTGGCGTCGCAGTTCTGTTGATGGCCTCAGTCAGCTGCGTGAGGATCCGGCTACTTTTGCCCTGAATGCGCAAATTGGCCGGGAAGCTCCACATTGGCGAGGCACTCTTGAGCACGTCGACGTCGATTTGCGCCCAGAAGGTGTTGGGATTGTCGCGGGTCGCGACCGGAATCCATGGCACGTCGACATCGACCAGCAGGCCAACATCGACATCGGCCAAATCATCGGATTGAAAACCGCCGAAATGAGGAAACGAGCGGCCGATGTTTGTGAATGTCATAAAGTCGATAACTCGAATGCCGGCGGCGGCCGACAGATTTTCGATCGCGGTCGAGGCAGCGGCATCGCGACCGGCATAGGCCGTGATCAAGATCGGATTCTTTGCAGAGAGCAAACGCGAGACGAGTTGATCTATCACCTCGGGGTCGGCCCCACTCGATGAGAGCGGCCCGAACTGTTCGCTGGGAAACGAACGCACGGACTGCTCATCCCATTTCTCTGTCAGAATTTCGCGGGGAAGCATCAAATACACAGGCCCCTTCGGCTCGCTATGCATGATGCTGTGTGCGCGACGCAGGATCTCCTTGCTCGTGATGCCGGAGGGCAAGGTGTATTCCCATTTGACATAGGGACGGACCAGACCTCCTTGATCGAATGGCTGTTGAATGAAATGGACATATGTATCGCGCGTTCCCTCCAGCTCGCCAAAGCTCGTGAACGGCGCCGAGCCGGCAATAAGCAGAACCGGTATCCGGCTGCGAAACAAGTTGTGCATGCCAAGGGCTGCATTGGCCGTGCCGGCGTCGACATGGACGAGCACCGCTTGACCGCGGCCTGTCATTTGCGCGTATCCGCCCGCCATATGCATGGCGATATTCTCATGCGGGCAGAGAACGACTTTGGGCGCGCGAAGGCCATCCGCCTCAAACCGGGCCAACTCCTCGATCAGCGGCGCGTGGTCAGTGCCGAAATTGCAAAACAGATATTCGACACCGATCTCATTAAGCCCCTGCAGGAAGTAGTGGGCCGTCGAATACGACGCGGTATTGGTCAATGGAGCCGAGAGCGTGTTGGGCATCGCAGCGTCGCGCGGCGGATAACGCCGCCTCCTCCTTTAGGAATAACGGTGATATTTCACGAATGATCAGCGCCGTCAAATCGGCCCCGGAGCACCCGCACAAGCGGCCGGGCGCTACTTAAAGAAATTGCGAGACGTTCGCGCGAAACGATTCGATATGGGCACGCATGGCGGCCTCCGATCTGTCGGGGTCGCGCTGCTGGATGGCGGCGAAAATGGCGTGATGCTGATCGTGCACGCTCTCATATTGCGCCGGGGCATTGAGCGAGATGAACCAGAACCGGAGCGATCGTTCGTGCAAGCTCCGAAGCAGTTCCGTCAAAACATCGTTTTTCGCGGCCCGCGCTACGAGCAAATGAAACTCACGGTCGAGCAACATCATATTTTCGACATTGCGCATCGACGTCCAATGTTTCGTGCGGTTTAGCACGTCGGCCAAATCGGCAATGTCGGAATTGTTGGCCCGTTCGGCCGCAAGGCGCGAACAGTAGGTCTCGTTGACCAGACGGATCTCGATGATCTGCAAGACCTCGTTGAGGCTCACCGGCCTCACGATAACGCCTTTGCGCGGGATGACGTCGACCATGCCCTCGATCATCAAGCGATCCAGTGCTTGATGCACGGGTGTTCGGCCAATTTTCAAAATCGACGAGAGTTGCAACTCGTTGATATATTCGCCGGGCCTGAAGGCGCAGGTGATGATGCGATGCTTGATCGCGTCGTAGGCCGCGTCCCGCAGAGAAGCCGCGGTCGTCGGGGTTGTGTGGGCCAACTCGGAGCTAGTCCTGCCTGCTCTTGCCCTCGACTTGACTGTTCGCTTCGGAGCCATCAGCCACTCGCGTAAAAAACCTATGCGGAATTCAGAAGCGGCGAATCTGAGGAGAAGACTACTATCGCTTGTTCGTCCGAACGAGAAGAGGTGGGCAGAAAGCTTGCCACTGGGTTTTAGTTGGACTAAGTTGAAGAGTAAGTGATATTTCACGGAGCGAGCCCCATGGCGGCACGGAATTCGGCACCCGAGGGCAACGATTGGGTCGATGTGCGGCGCGGCCTGGTGAGCCGCGACGTTTTCGTCAGCGACGAGATATTCCGGCTCGAGATGGAGCGGATTTTCGATCGCACTTGGGTATTTTTGGCGCACGCGACAGAGATTCCCGCAGCCGGAGATTTTGTTTGCCGAAACCTGGGCAGTGCCCCGGTGATCGTGGTGCGCGACAGCGATGGCGCCGTGCATGTGCTTTTGAACAGCTGCCGTCATCGGGGCGCTAAGGTTTGCCGTCCGGATTCCGGCAACGTTCGAAACTTCGTTTGTCCCTTTCACGGCTGGACCTACGAGCGGTCCGGCCGCCTGATGACAACGACATTTGACCGACACTTTCCCAAGGATTTTGATTTTTCCGAACACGGACTTATCCGCGTGCCTCGCATCGAGGTGCACAAAGGATTGATTTTTGGCAGTTGGAACGCGAACGTTATTCCTCTGAGCGAATATCTTGGCGAGATAGCCTGGTACATTGATCCGTTTCTGTCCCGCTCTCCGCAAGGCATGGAGGTGCTGGCGCCGCCACATCGCTGGAGAGCGAAATCAAACTGGAAGGTGGGGGCGCTAAACTTCGTCGGCGATAGCCAGCATATTCTGACGACCCATGTTGGACCGCTGACGCTCGATCCGGTCCGTGCGGCGCGCGCCGGCTTTGCCACGGCAGCCGAAAACAGTTTTCAGGTCGTGACCGACCAGGGGCATGGGTGCACGCTGACCTATCTGGCACCCGGCCTTCCGGAAGAAGCGTACCAAACACATCCACACGAGCTTGAGCCTCTTTACAAAGAGGTTCTGCAAGCCGATCAGCGCCAGCTGTTGAACCGCTTGCGCGTCATCGTCGGCACGATTTTTCCCAACCTTTCGTTTATCGAGACTCAAGTCGGCCCGGCGCAAAAGGCGGTTATTGTTCGCCAGTGGCGGCCGATCAGCGGCACGGAAATGGAAATTCTAAGCTGGGTTCTGGCCGAGAAAGAAGCCTCTACAGATTATAAGGCTACCGTCTTGCGAAATGGCTTCCACAACTTCGGGGCCGCTGGTGTCTTCGAGCAGGACGACCTGGAGCTCTGGGCGTCAGCGACTTACGCCAGCAATAACGCGATCGCCAAGCAATTTCCCTATAGCTTTCACACTGCGTTGCCGTACATCGACGCGCCGGAAAAGGATCACAAGTGGCCAGGCCGCGCGTTCAAACCGGCGGATACCGAAGTGGCGCAACTCGAATTCATGCGACACTGGGACCGCTGCATGAATTCGGCTGCGTGATGCTTCATAGAGATTTAGGGAAATGAGCGACCAAAAGCCGATGGCGGTAGACGGCGATCTTTATGTAGAGATCCAGCGATTTTTGTTTCGCGAGGCTGCGTTGCTTGATCGTCGGCAATACGACGCGTGGCTTGTGCTGATGACTGAGGACATTCGCTACTGCGTGACCGCCGCAGTGTCACGCGACGCGGGCGCGAATGCGGTCGAGTACTCGATCATCGACGAGAACCTCGTCGGCCTGAAGTCTCGAATAGATCAGATCTCAAATCCGAGACTGACACGGGCTGAAAATCCGCGATCCATGACGCGCCGCGTTGTTTCGAATATCGAGGCGTACCACAGCACGGAGCCAAGCGAGTTCTCCGCGACATCGTACCTGCTCGCCTATCGCAGCCGGCCGAGCATCCTGGAGGGCGGCTTCTACGTCGCCGAACGAGAGGACTTGCTACGAAAGGCTGGTTCGGACTGGCGGCTGGCGCGACGTTGCGTACGGCTCGACAACCTCATGCTCTTTGACGGCGCGCTCAGCACGTTGCTCTAAAGCTGGGGGGTGAACCGGCGTCCCGCTAGTTTCATGAAAATCCCCACCAATGCGCCCGCCGCACCGCCGCCGATTCGTCTCGGGATTGCAGGACTTGGGCTCGCCGGCTCGTTTATGATCCGTGCGGCGGTGGCACATCCGGGAATCGCTCTCTGTGCAGCCATGGACCCGTTGTCGCGTCCGCGCGAGAGCTTCGCTCGTCAATTCGACGCGCCGGTTTATTCGGACTTTCATGATTTGTGCCGGGATCCGTCCGTTGAAGCCATCTACATCTCGTCTGCGCATCGATTTCACGCGAAACAAGCCGTTGAAGCGATGCAACAAGGCAAGCATGTTCTGGTCGAGAAGCCGCTCGCTCTGACGCTTGAGGAATGCGATGAGGTCGTTGCGGCGGCCGATCGTACGGGCTTGCATCTCATAGTCGGCCACACGCACGCCTTCGATCCAAACATCCGCGAAATATGCCGGATCATCGCGAGCGGCGAGCTCGGCAGGCTCGGGATGATCCTCACCTTCAACTACAACGACTTTCTTTTGCGCCCGCATCGCGCTGACGAATTCGACAGCGAGAGGGGCGGCGGCATCGCGTTCAATCAGGTCGCTCATCAAATCGAGATCGTGCGGCTGCTCGGAGGTCGTATACGCAGCGTTCGCGCGAGCCTTGGGGGCGTTGGATGGGAGCCGCCCGGCAATCGGCCATTGCGTGGCCTTCCTCGAGTTTGAGAATGACGCGGCTGCGTCCGTCGTATTTAGCGCATACGATTTTTTTGATAGCGACGAACTTCATCATTGGATCGCCGAAGGCGGCACGACCAAGGAACCGCATCGCCAAGGCAAGACGCGCGAGGCCTTTCTAGCCCGGGCGAGCGATCTCGAAGCGCATCAGGCGCTCGGCTTCGGTGCTCGCATGCTTCCAACCGAGCAACCGCATTTGCCGCACTTCGGATTCATCGTTGTGACTTGCGAACGTGGCGACATGCGACTTTCGCCCAATGGTATTTTGATCCATGGCACCGACGGAACGCGCGAGGTTGCCGTGCCGCGCGGTCCGGGTCGGCCCGGACAAGGGGACGCTCTTGACGCGCTCTGGGAGGCGCTCCGAGAGGGCCGGCGCTGCGTGCACGACGCTCGATGGGGCAGGGGAACGGTTGAGATTATTCTGGCGATCCTGCAATCGTCCAAGAGCCATCGAGAGGTGCGGTTGTCGTGCTGATCGCTGACTTCCTTTCGCAAGTCGATCCGCTTCTCCAGCCCGGCGCCATCGTCTGCCGCTTCAATTGACAGCCCTGCTCACGTGACGTTACGCTGAAATGTCACTGTAACACTAGGGGCGCGGGAGCGATGTCCAAGCTGGTACCCATTACGATCGCGTGCGCCGAGTACGACCGCACGCGCGCGATCAAGGACGGGCGCGTCAAAGTCGACGGATGCGAGGTCACTTATCTTCCGCTCGAACCAGAAGAACTGTTTTTTCGCGCTTTTCGCTACGGTGACTTCGACGTCGCCGAATTGTCATTCAACAGTTATCTGATGACGACCTCGCGAAACCTTTGTCCTTACGTCGCGATCCCGGCGTTCGTATCGCGGCATTTCCGGCATTCGGCGATTTTCATCAGGACCGATCGGAACATTCGCGGCCCAGCGGACCTCAAAGGCAAGCTTGTTGGGCTGCCCGAGTATCAGCAGACCGCGAATGTCTGGATGCGCGGCATCTTCAAAGAAGAATACGGCATTCACCCGCACGACATCCACTGGCGCACCGGCGGACAGGAGGAGCCCGGACGGGATGAACGAACCCCATTAAAGCTGGGCGGAAAGGTTGACCTGCAGCCGATTGCGGCGGGCAAGACGTTGAACAGAATGCTGGTTGATGGCGAGCTCGATGCGGTATTCAGCGCGCGCGAGTTGTCGTGCTTTGTCAATCGCGCGCCAAATGTGGGCTTGATGTTCCCGAACTATCGGGAAGTGGAAATGGAATATTACAAGCGCTCGGGCATGTTTCCGATCATGCACCTGATCGGAATCAAAAAGAGTCTCGTCGAGCAATATTCCTGGCTGCCGGCGACCGTCTTCAAGGCGTTCTGCCAAGCCAAGACGATCGCCATCAAGGAGATGCAGGAGATGGCCGCGGTCAAGGTTACGCTTCCTTGGCCCGAGGTCTCCGTACGAGATGCGAGGGAGCTTATGGGCGAAGACTTCTGGCGCTATGGCGTCGCCGAAAACGCGCGGGATATCGAAACGCTGGCGCGCTATTCTTTCGAACAGGGGCTGGCGACACGAAAGCTCAGCGCAGAGGAGATCTTCCATCCCTCTGTTTTCGAAATCTCGAAGGTCTGAGCATGGCTCGGCGCGGCACCGACAATTTCATAGGCCGTCCGAGCCATGACCTCGACAGAGCAGGCCCGCGATGAGCGCTCCATCACGCGTCAAGCTGTTGGGTATCTCCGGAAGTCTGCGGGCACAGTCTTATAATTCCGGAGCGCTGTCGGTGGTCGGCTCGGTTCTGCCTGAAGACATGGAATTTCACGTTGCGAGCCTGTCTGATCTTCCATTCTATAATGCCGATGTTGAGCAGCGCGGTTTTCCTGCAGCGGTTGAGAGCTTTCGAAGGAGTGTCGCGGCGGCCGACGCGCTGATCTTTGCCGTGCCGGAATACAACTTTTCCGTCCCCGGCGTGCTCAAGAATGCGCTCGAGTGGTTGTCGCGGCCCCCCAATCCGCCGACAAACGGCAAGCCTTGCGCAATGTTCGGCGCATCTGTGAGTCCGCTTGGCACTGCGCGGGGTCAGTTTCACTTCCGGCACATCTGCGTGTCGTTGAATATGATTGCAGTGAATGCACCGCATGTGGACATAACAAACGCAAAGACAAAGTTCGATGCACAAGGCAGCCTGACCGATCAGGCGTCCATCGATCTCATACGGCAACTGGTGGGTGAGTTGCGAAATCTGACTCTCCGTCTGCGCGATAGCCAGGGCCGTTAGCTTGCACTTCGTTGAGGTAACCCCAAGGTGTTCACATGTTGGAGCGACCGGTGCACGTCAAAATGTTGATCGGGGGAAAATGGACGGACGGACCGGACGCAATTGAGGTCCGTAATCCTGCCCATCCGGACGAAGTCGTAGGGACCGCCCTCCGTGGAACGCACGCGGATGTCGAGCATGCCGTCGCGGCAGCGAAGACGGCTCAACGTGGCTGGGCAAGGCGAAGCTTCACGGAGCGCGCGAAAATCTTATCAGCAGCGCTGGATCGATTTGCCGAAGGAATTGAGGACAGAGCACGGCTCTACGCGCGTGAGAATGGCCGCGTCCTCGCCGAGGCGCTTGGGGAACTGCGTGGCGTTCCCGTAGCTCAGCGTCTTACCCTCGAGCTCGCCGCGGAGCTCGATGCCGGAAAGCAGCTGCGTGCCCAGAGCGGGCGCACGTTCGTCAACTACATGCCGTACGGTGTCGTTGTTTCGATCGTGCCCTGGAACGCGCCCGTTACGCTTGGTTTTCTCCATGTCATCCCGGCCTTGTTGGCTGGAAATGGTGTGGTGATAAAGCCGCCAGAAAGCTGTCCGCTGACATTGGTTGAATCGATAGGGGTGATCTCGGAGTTCTTGCCACCGGGACTTGTGAATGTCGTAACGGGTCGATCAGCGGATCTGGGCGAGGTTTTAACGACACATCGCGATGTGGCGAAGATCGGCTTCACCGGAGGCATTGCGGCCGCGCATCGGATAATGGCGAATGCGGCACAGTCGATAAAAGGCGTCACGTTGGAGCTTGGCGGGAATGACCCGGCCATCTTGCTCGAGGACGTCGATCTCGGGGATGACACGATGAAGCGCATGGCGCATGGCGTGTTCGCAGCGACGGGCCAGGTATGCATGGCAATCAAGCGGATCTACGTCCCGGAATCGATATCGATCGCCTTTCTCGAAGCATTCACGAAAACTGTTGATCGTTACGTCGTGGGTGACGGCCTGGAGAATGGCGTCACTATGGGACCCATGCACACGCGCAATGGACGTGAGGGTGCATTGAAGCTGATTGAGGATTGCGAAAGAAGAGGCGCCAAGGTCAGTCGCCTGGGCAGCATACACAACAAGACGACATTCGAACGAGGCTATTTTGTTCGTCCCGCAGTCGTAACCGAAATCGAGGACGACGCGCCTCTGATGACGGAAGAGCAATTTTGCCCCGTCATCCCGATCACCACCTATGAAAAAGTGGAAGACGTCGTTTGCCGAGCCAACGACACTCACTTTGGCCTATGTGCGTCAATCTGGAGTGCGCAAGTTGATCGCGCATTGGCCATCGCGCGGCAGATGGAGGCGGGCACCGTATTTGTAAACTCGCATGGCGTAACGAGCGTCAATCGGCGCGCGCCATATGGCGGGATGAAACAGAGTGGGATCGGCCGCAAAGCCAGTGTCGAAGGAGTATTGGAGTACATGCAGCTGCAAACGATTACGACTCACGGCGAGTTTGCCTAAGACGAGAGGCTTAGACAGCATTTTCCGAACCGAGGGGCTCCGCAGTCAAGATTCGCATCCTCGCTCTTTGAGGGGCGCCGTACCGTTGCAGTTCTCAGCAGCAGGGCATTGGATTTTCGATCAGATTATAGATGTGATCGAATGTGATCTCATTGATTGGTTTTTGCACCTTGAACGCGCGCGGCGGTGCATTCTTTTCCATCGCCATGATCGATGTTTCGATCGGTGGGCACTTATCCTTCACGCAGGGTACCTCCTTGATGACGATCGGAACCTCGTTCGGGAAGTTGAAGTTTTGCCGCATCCAGTAGCGAATTTGTTCGAGCGTATAGGGCGAAATTTCGATGTAGCGGCCAAACGGGTCGGCCTCGGTCGCAGGGTCGCGCGATCCGGGTGTAAAGAAGCACTGCTCGAAGCCTTCGGTGATCTTCTTGTGATCGAGCGCGCGGCCGATGAAGACCAGCCGGTTGATCCGCTCTTCGTCCGCGCTCCACGCCCGGGCCGGCCGTCCTTCGAAATCCCAATGCACGCCCTGCAATAGAAATTGGTCGCTGTCGCCCCTGAGGTTGAGGATGCCTTTCATCCGCAGAATCTTGTCGCCGAATTCACCGATTATGGAGCGAAACCAGATGCTCACCTTCAGGCCGTCGAGTTCACCCGGCTGCTCGATGCACACCGTATCGATGTTCTGCAGATGGTTATGGTGATGATGGACGTGATGACCATGGCTCTGGTGCGGAGCGTCATGGTGATCGTCATGACCCTCGAGCTTGATGGAAAAGTCGACGCTGCTGATGTCGAAAATTGCTGACAGGTCCATATCTGAATTTTTGGTGCGATGGATCTTCGCGATCTTGTTCAGTTGTGCGAGCTGACGCTCGGTCTCGTCCAATTTATCCGGCGTCGAGAGGTCGGTCTTGTTGAGCACGATCAGATCGGCGAAGGCCACTTGCTCGCAAGCTTCCGCCGACTCTTCGATCCGCATCGAGATATACTTGGCATCGACCACCGTGACCACGCCGGCCAGGGTGAATTGGCTCCTGATGCGTTCATCGGCGTAGATGCTCTGCGCCACTGGCGCCGGCTCGGCCAGACCGGTGGTCTCGATGACCACGGTGTCGAACTTGTCGCGGTGTTCCATAAGCTGGAAGAAACTGCGCACGAGATCGCCGCGCACGGTGCAGCAGACGCAGCCGTTGTTCATCTGCACCACCTCCTGATTGGAGGAGAGCAGCAGATGATGGTCTATTGCGACCTGCCCGAATTCGTTGATGATCACGGCGACGCGGCGGCCGTGCTCGGCGGTCAGAATGCGATTGAGCAGCGTGGTTTTGCCCGAGCCGAGAAAGCCGGTGAGGATAATGACCGAGGCTTTGGAATTTGCGCTTATTGCCTCTGACCTCATCGTGTCTTGAAAGGTGGGTAGCCTTGTCGTCCGCTGCAAGGCGTCCGACCACCTTTGTCAAAATGATTAGTTGATAATCGGTGTCTGCATCTCGCCGATCACCTTTCCGACCGGTTCACCGTCCTTCATTTGCACGTTGCCGCGAACGATAGTGTAAACCGGTAGGCCTTTGACCTTCCAACCACCCCAGGGCGTGGGGTGATTCTTGCTGTGCAATTTTTTGGGATCAATCGTCGCTTCCTTGTTCATATCGACGATCGTCAGGTCACCGTCGGAGCCAATTCTGATCGTACCCTTCTTGGGATACATCTGCCAGACCTTGGCGACATTTTCGCTTTGCACCTTGGCATAGTGATTAAGCGTCATGCGGCCTTTGTTGACTTGCGTCAAAAGCAGCGGAACGTTGGTTTCGACGCCGCAGAAGCCGGAGATGCAGTCCCAAATGGCGGACTTGGTCATCTTACCGTTGATATCGCAGCCCTTCTCTTCGAGGGTGTGGGGCGAATGGTCGGTGGCGATCATATCGATCGACCCGTCCAACAAGCCTTGCCACAATGCGTCCTGGTGCTCCTTCGAGCGCACCGGCGGATTCATTTTCAAGAGCGGACCGACATCCTTCATGTCCGTGTCGACCCGCAGCAGGTAATGCGGCTGGGTTTCGCCAGTGAACCGCAAGCCGCGAGCCTTGGCATCGCGAAGCATTTGCACCGCCTGTTTTGTCGAAGCATGCACGATGTGCAGCTTGGTACCGAAGGTTTTCGCGAGGTACATGGCGTGGGAGATCGATTCTGCCTCGCATAGCCACGGACGCGATGACTCCCAATAGATGGGATCGTTCTTGCCCTCGGCCTTTAGCTTGTTCGTCCAGAAATGTTGGATCTGCCGGTTCTCCGCATGGATACAAAGCGGCACGCCGGACTTTGTGATGTTGGGAAATACGATCTGGCACATGCCGTCGTCCGGAAATGGGAGATTGCCGATGGTTTCACCGAAGAAGATCTTGTAGCCAATCGCTCCTCTCTTCGCCATCGGCAGGATGTCGTCGGCGTTCGTCTGATGCACCACGCCGAGCACCGCGAAGTCGCAAAGCGATTTGGTTTCTCCGATCTTGCGTTTGACGTCGACCTGCTCGGCGTTCTCGGTCGGTGGGAGCTGGTTGGGCATATCGATGATTGTGGTGATGCCGCCACACACTGCGGCGGTCGAGCCCGTCGCGAAGTCTTCCTTGTGGGTTACGCCAGGATCACGGAAATGCACGTGCGCGTCGATCAGGCCCGGGAGGATATGCAGCCCGCTCGCATCGATGATTTGCTTGCCGTCCGGCAGCGTGTCGTTGGCGCCGATCGCCACGATGCGACCGTCTGCGATCGCGACGCCGCCTTGCAGCGTGGCTTCCGGCGTGACAATCGAGCCATTCTTTACGACCAGATCCGCTTTCATGAGTTTTCTCCTCGCGTGTTGGCTCATTTGTGCCGTGAACACCCGTGAGCGCCGCTAGTGCTAATAGGTGTCAAACATGCGTTGAAGATCGTCTGCGTCGGTGGTTTTCGACAGCCCAAGTGAAAGCAGGATGCGCGCCTTCCACGGCTGCAGGTTGTCTGAGGCAACAAAGCCCTTTCGCTTCAAACCTGGGCTGCGGACAACGCGGCCGGATGCCACACGGCTGCACAAGCACATGATCATGCCATGCTCTCGATAGGCGCGCTCGAACGCTTCATCCTGAGCGGGGGTTGGCCGCCCTGCGCCGGTTGCGGCGCTGACGATGCCTTTTGCGCCTGCCTTGGCCGCAGCGTCGATCATCACTCCATCGGCATTGACGTAGGAGAGAACGACATCCACCCGAGGCAGCGAGCGCATGGTTCGTACTTCGAACTCGGTTTGCGTCGTATGCTTTCTCGCAGGCTGATGATAATAGAGCACCTTGCCGTCGGCATCGGCGAACCCCAGCGGTCCGAGATCGCGGGATTCGAACGCTTCGACCCGGTATGTAGCGTTTTTCGTCACGTCGCGGGCGTTGAAAATCGTCTCGTTCATCACGACCAAGCACCCGCGACCGGCGGATCGTGCGTCGGCGGCGACGCGAACCGCGTTGAGCACGTTGAGATAGCCGTCGGCACTGAGCGCCGATGATGGTCGCATCGACCCCACGAGCACCACTGGCTTTTCGACCTTGAGCACAAGGTTGAGGAAATAAGCTGTCTCTTCGAGCGTATTTGTTCCGTGTGCGATGACGATTCCATCTGCCTGGTCCTGCTCAAAGATCGAATGGATCTTTCGCACCAGATCGAGCCAATCGGAATCGACCAACGCTTGGCTCGGAAGACGACGGAATGGTATCTCCTGCACGCGAGCAATGCTTTTGAGCTCGGGAAGCTGGGCAAGCAGTTCGCCGGCGCCCAATCGCTTGTTCGCCTCGATGTACCAAGCGAGATCCAATCGATCAGTGCCGACCGAATCGATCGTCCCGCCGGTGAGGATCAACCCCACTCTAGGGAGCAACCCAGCCATCGCACCACACTCCGAGTTCCCTGCTGCTAGAGGGAAGCGCGGCACTTCCGTTTCCGGAGCGCGAGCCTCGCCGCATCCAGCACCTCAGGATATGCCGCACGGCAACGGAGATTGCCAGTGAGGTTAGACCGCAGCACGCGCCGCGTTGACCGTGAATTCTCCGCAAACATTCATGTGCTGGGCCGGTCGGTCGAGCGTGACGGTATCCTATGGATTGCCTGGTATGACCGCAGCGATGCGCTGCGACCGGCTCGCGACAGGATCGGTCATGATCAGTGGGCGGTCTTGAGGCCCAGCTCCTTGGCGGCGATCGCCAGCCGTTCGCGTTGTTCTTGCATCGCGGCTGCGAACTCAGCCGGCCCTCCGGCGTTGGCAATCTGGCCGGTCACGCTGAGCTTTTCGACAACGTCCGGCTCCTGCACGATCCCGCGCATGTCGGCGGCGATGCGCTCGCGAAGCGCTAAAGACATCCCGGCCGGTCCGAAGAAGCCAACCAGGCCATCGAGGGTAAGCTCCGGATATCCCGCCTCGTTGACGGTCGGGACCTCGGGATGAGTCGGCCTCACGCTGTTGGTCGACGCGAGCATTTTGATTGCGCCGGCCTGAAGCTGCGGACGAAGGGTCGCGAGCGAGGCTTCGGTCACCTGGATCCGCCCCGTGGCAACGTCATTGGCTGCATCCTGCGGATTGCGGTAGGGGACTCGTGCCATGTCCAGATTGTTTTTCTTCAGGAAGCCGGCGAACAGGAAATCGATAGCACCGGTTGTGCCAGCCCAGTTGAGTTTTCCAGGATTCGCGCGCGTCATGGCGACCAAATCGCGCATCGTTTTGACGTCCATGGACGTGGGAACGGCGATGACGATGACCGTGTTCCAGCCGCGCGCGATCGGGAGAAGGTCGCTCTCCTGGTAGGGCATCTGCTGCAGCATGTATGGATGAGCGGTCAGCGCGGATGTGGGAGAGGCGAGCAGAACATGATCGTCGTTGGCGCTGATGACGGCCGTCACGGCGACAACGGCGTCGCCGCCTGGACGATTCTCGATCACAACCGATTGGCCCCAACGTTTGCTCAACCGCTCGCCGAGGAGGCGGGTGCCGAAATCAACGCCGCTGCCAGGTCCAAGGGTCACGATGAACTTGACAGGCCGTTGCGGCCAAGTCTGCGCGATCGACGGGCGGCCCAAGACCAGCGATAGGACAAGCGCGAGGCCGACGGCACCGAGCGCCACCGCATATCGTTTGGTCCCGCGCATGGGGTGCCTCCTGTATGCGCCGCATACGATATCGGTGCAGCGTATACGTGTCAAACGATCGCCTTTGCCTGCTGCAGCAGCCATCTCCAGCGCGCCAGCGTTAAAAGAAAAGCGGAGCGTTCCGGCTGCGGACGGGCACATACGGCGCGCAGCGGGCACAATCCCCGTTGTTGTTGTGGGCCCATCCGTCGATCGACCTAGCTTTCGGGACTCTTCGCCTGTATACCCGCTATCCGCTTTATGGTGCTCGAGCGGTCCGCAGCCGTGACGCTATCAGACGAAGTTTTCCAAGCACTCGTAAAGGCCATCCTATCCGGCGAGATTGAACCCGGCGCGCGGCTTGACGAGCCAAGTATCTGCCGAAAGTTTGGTGTATCTCGAACTCCGATTCGCGAAGCTCTCCGCCGGTTGAGCGGAACGGGTCTTGTTGAGGTTACGCCGCGCAAGGGAGTTGCGGTTGCGCGCATCGATGTCGAACAGCTGAACAATATGTTTGAGGCACTTGGCGAATTCGAGGGGCTTTGTGCGAGACTCAGCGCTGTCAGAATGAGTACGCTGGAGAAGAAGCGCCTCGACGTTCTCAATGCACATCGACAGAAAAGAATTGCAGATGGCGACAAAGATTTCGCGGCGATGAATAATGAATTTCATGAGGCTATCTATTTGGGCGCACATAATCCAAGTATCGCTTCGGTGACTCGCAGTTTCCGACAAAGGCTTGCACCTTTTCGAGCGCTTCAGTTCGTTCCGGGCCGAACCGAGTATTCGTTTCATGAGCATGACGAAATCGTACGAGCTATTATGAGCTCGGACGCAGAACGCGCCTACGACGTCATGCGCGATCATGTGATCGGTACGGGCCTGCAAGTTATCGAGCACTTCTCGCGAAACGGGGAAGCTGGCTCCGCCGAGAAACGACCGCGGCGGCGTCTGAAGGCGCGTTAGCGATATGGCGTGATAAGGCCAGGACAGCGGCGAGTTCGACCGAATCCGTTGACAGCCGGCGCTATCGCATACGATAACGTTCCAAAGTATACGTTGTTCCGCATGACCCCCCGCGAGCGAGCCGCAAGCTGGATCGGCGCAAGTTTGCTGCGCAAGGAGGATGCAAGACACCTCCACGGCCGCGGCATGTTCATCGCCGATATCAACATACCTGGCACGCAGGAGATCGCGTTCGTGCGCAGCCCAAGAGCGCATGCCAACGTGCGCCGCCTCACCAAGCCCCAGGAATCGGCAGAGCGTGTTTTCACCTTGGCGGACATCGGCCCGATCAATGTACTGGAGGCGGGACCAGAGCTCGCCGCTCATCGCCACAGTCCGTATCCTCCGCTGGCTGATCGGCGGGTTCGTTATGTCGGGCAGACCATCGCCGCCTGCATGATGCCCACGCGCGCTCAAGCCGAAGATTTGGTCGACAAGGTCGGCGTTGAATTGGAGGAATTGCCTGCCGTCGTCGACGCTGTAGCCGCGATGCGCCCTGACAGCCCGCGGGTTTTCGATGAATGGCCCAACAATGCCTACATCAGCGCCACCGTCGTCGAGGGCAATCCTGAGTCGCTGATCGCCGCGCCGATCCGGCTGCACCGCCTGCTTCGGTTGAACCGCCAAGCGACTGTTTCGCTCGAAGGGCGGGGGGCGCTCGCGTATTGGGATTTTCGGCTGGACGAACTCGTCGTGTACCTCTCGACGCAAGGCGGTCAGGTCAAGCGGCTGGCGCTGTCTCGGATGCTTGGCCTGCCCGAAGAAAAAGTCCGCGTCATAGCCCCCGACGTTGGCGGTGGCTTTGGCGGAAAGAACCGTATTATGCCGGAGGACGTTGCCGTCGCTGCCATTGCATTGAAGGTCAAGCATCCGGTGCGATGGATCGAGGACCGACGTGAACATCTGCTCGCCTCTGTCCACGCACGAGATCACACCTACGACTTGGTCATTTCGGCCGACCGGGATGGCACGCTTCTGGGAATCGAGGGCGACATCTACATCGATGCCGGGGCCTACGCGTTGTGGCCGACGGGCGCTTTTCAAGAAGCGAGTATGGCCTCTCGTAATTTGACCGGGCCTTATCGCATCCGCCACTTGAAGCTCAACGCGCACACCGTTGCCACCAACAAGGCTCCGATGGGCCCTTATCGAGGCGTGGCCCGCCCGGGAGCAACCTTCGCGCTTGAACGCCTGGTCGACGAGGTTGCACGCGAACTCAGGCGCGAGCCATTCGATCTGCGGCGACAGAACATCGTTACCGCAACCGAGCTCCCCTACAAGACCGCGGCCGGTCTGAAGCTCGACACCGGAGACTATGTTGCGGCACTCGATATTGCGCGCGACAAAATCGATCTGCCAGCTATCCGCAAGCGGCAGACGGCGGGCGAACCAGATGGACGCAGGATTGGCGTGGGATTTGCGTTCTACACCGAGCAGAGTGGTCACGGGACGGTGGAATTCGTCAAACGCAAGTTTCGCGTCATCCCGGGTTACGAGTCGGCTAATGTCCGCATGCTGCCGGACGGTGGTGTTCTGATCTACGTGGGCGTGCAGAACCATGGCCAAGGACACGAGACATCGCTTGCGCAGATCGCCGCGCATGAGTTGGGGATCGATCCCGCACGGATTTCCGTCCGTTACGGCGATACTGCGGTGGGACCATACGGATTCGGCACGTTCGCTTCCCGCTCCATCGTGTTCGCCGGAGGCGCTGTAGGCAAAGCCTCGCGCGCGCTGGCCGAAAAGATACGCCGCATTGGGGCACATCTGCTGCAGGCCGATGTCGGCGACACCCGCATCGAGGGTGGAATGGTCCATGGGCCGTCGGCCAAGATCAGCATTGCGGAGATCGCTTTCGCGGCAAATGCACGGCCGGATCATCTGCCGACCGGTATGGACCCGTTGCTGGAAACGGTTGCGACCTACGAGCCGACGGATTCCGGCGGCGTTTTTGCATACGGCACCCACGCGGTCGTCGTGGCGGTGGATCCCGACAATGGAGTGACCGAGCTACTCGATTACGTGGTGTCTGAAGACTGCGGCACGATGATTAATCCGATGATCGTAGACGGCCAGGTGCAAGGGGGCATCGCGCAGGGGATCGGTACCGCGCTCTATGAAGAGATCCCGTATGACGAACAGGGCCAACCGCTCGCCACAACGTTCGCGGATTATATGGTGCCCTGCGCGCCGGAAATTCCCTCCGTGCGCATCGTTCACCTCGTGACACCTGCTTTGACCACTGAGTATGGCGCGAAAGGGCTTGGCGAAGGAGGAGCGATCGCTCCACCAGCGGCCATTGCCAATGCGATCGCAGATGCATTTCGCGATATCGGTGCAAGTTTCAACGAAACACCGCTGACGCCGCGCCGCGTTTCGGAGGCCATTGAACGGGCGCGCCGCGCGAAAAGCCTATGAAAGCGGCGCCATTCGACTACGCAGTTCCGAAAACCGTCACCGAGGCCAGCGCATTGTTGGCCTCGGGCGGCGCGGCCACGGCCGCCATCGCCGGCGGCCAATCGTTGCTGCCGCTGCTCAGCTTGCGAGTCGCGTTGCCCGACCTCCTGGTCGATATCGGGCGATTGCAAGAGCTCAAAGAGGTCGTCGCAACGCCGGCCAGCATTCGAATCGGTGCTCTGACGACGCACGCTGCGATCGAAGACGGTAAGCTTCCCGAGGCATTCGGCGGACTGATGCAAAAGGTCGCTGCTAAAATTTCCTACCGGGCGATTCGTAATTACGGAACGATCGGAGGCAGCGTCGCGCTTGCCGATCCCGCCTCGGATTGGCCCGGCTGTTTGATGGCGCTCGGCGCTCACGTTCGAATCTCGGGGCCGAAAGGCACCCGCTCACAGCCCATTGGCGAGTTCATTCGGGGACATTATTCGACTTCGCTGGCCGCCGACGAGATCATTCTAGGCTTCGACGTGCCGCGCCCCGCGGCCACGTTGCGCTGGGGATTTTTTAAGGTGGTGCGTAAAAGCGGGGCCTTTGCGGATTCGATCGCATTCGCCGTCGCGCACGGTCGCGGTGGTCCGGTCTCAGTCGTGCTCGCGGCTGCCGCAGACCGCCCCTGCCTGCTTGCGAAGGTTGCTGAACGGATCCAAGCCGGAGAAGAATCTGAAGACGTGCTTCGCGGTGCAATCGCAAAAGATGTGGCGGAGCACGTGCCTCAGGACGATGCCTACTTAATGCGTTTGCATACCTCGACCGTGTTAAGAGCGGTGCGACAGGTACAAGCCAAATGAAATCTCTGACGCTTGAACTGAATGGTTGCAAAGCCACCTACGAAGTGGAGCCTCGGGAAACCCTTGCGGATTTCCTGCGCGAACGCTGTCGCCTGACAGCAACGCATCTGGGGTGTGAACACGGAGCTTGCGGTGCCTGTACGGTCGCTGTGGACGGACAAGCCACCCGATCTTGCCTTCGACTTGCGATCATGTGTGACGGTCACTCCGTGCAGACGCTCGAAGGGCTGGACGACGATGCCGCAATGGAGGTACTGCGCCGGCATTTCCATCAATCGCATGCCCTCCAGTGCGGATTTTGCACGCCCGGTATGCTGATGATGGCGCGAGACATTTTGTTGCGGATGGCCAATCCAGATGCCGAGACCGTCAGAGACCAACTCAGCGGTCAAATTTGCCGCTGCACCGGTTACGCCGCAATCGTGACAGCCATTGTGGCGGCCGGACGAGAGCTTGGCGACGCCAGCCGAGCCAAAAGTGGATGAGTCCTGTGCACCAGTTGCCGCACTCGGAGCGGTTGCCGGCCGAGGTCAACGATTAGAAGCCGACCGGAAGCTCCTTTGCCCATTTCGCGCGCATGCGCGCGTCCAATTCTTTGCTCGCTCGCGCAATCGCCGGGAACGTCTTTTGCCGGTTGAATGGAACGCACGCGTTGATGACGACACGCGAATTGCGCTTGTCACTCTCTGCGTTGTAGCACATCGGATCGAGCGCCGAACTCCAGCCGCCGTGGATGATGTCAACCTGATCGCGTGGATCGCAACGCGTGCACATGGCCCAAATGACGTCGTTCATGTTCGCAGGGTCGATGTCGTCGTCCACGACAATTGTCCAGCGATTGCAATAAGCGCCGGCGTGACAATGCGATGCCACCATGCCGGCCTGTTTGGCGTGACCGCCGTAAAGCTGCTTGATCGACACCGTTAGCATGAACCGGCTTCCTCCAGCTTCATGCGCCCATACGCCTTTGACCTCGGGGATGCCTGCGGCTTCAAGCTGATTCCAGACTGCGCCGCATCGATAAATACCAAGGTAGAAGGTGTTGTCGTTCGGAGGCACCGCGGGAATAGCTCCCATCAGAATTGGATTGTTCCGATGCATCATCGTGGCAATGCGGATCGCAGGCTCGGGATGGCTGCCGGACGGGTAGTAACCCGTCCACTCGCCGAGTGGACCTTCCGGCAACCTATCGTCCGGATGGATGAACCCTTCAAACGCGATCTCCGAATTTGCCGGAACGGGAAGCCCCGTGCGCGGCATGTTGATAACTTCGACGGCTTCGCCGAGGATGCCACCCGCGGCCTCGATTTCATTCTTGCCGTAGGGGATTTCCAATCCGGCCAGCATGAACATGGCGGGATGCATCCCAACAATCACAGCGACAGGACAAGGCTGCTTCCGCTCGTGATATTTGCCCATGATAATCAGGCCGTGCTTGCCTGGAGACATGAAGACAGTGGCCACATCCGGGCCCTGCGACTGAATGCGATAGCAGCCGTAATTGATCCAGCCTGAATCCGGGTCCTTCATTGCCACCATGCATGCCGTGCCGATGAACGGGCCGCCGTCGCGCTCATGCCAGACCGGCGTGGGAATACTTTGAATGTTGACGTCTTTGCCTTCCAGGACATTGTCGAGTAGCGGCCCGCCGTTGACCGGCTTGGGTTTCTGGGACGGAGCATTTTTCATGTAGTTCCGCCACCATTGGATGAGCTTCATCTCGGATGCTTGAGGAGGTAATCCGAGGGCGATGTTGATGCGCGGCACCGAGGTTAGGATGTTGGCGATAATGCGATGGCCTTTCGGAAATCCCGGTATCTCATCGAACATTAACGCCGGGTTGCCCATTTTCCGTTGATAGATATCGACGAAAGCGCCGATTTCCTCTTTGGGCTCGGCGCCCTTGATGAGCTTTAGTTCGCCCGCCGCCTCAATGCCACTGATCCAGTCGCGCAGATCCATATTGGGCATGTTCAGTCTCCATATCCAGGCGACGCGCGAGCGGCTTCTTTTCGATACCGGCTTTGGCGGGTGAGCGGGGCTAGGTCGTGCAAAGCAAACAGATCATCTGCGGACATCAGAGAGCGGTTGTGCCAAGCCGAGACAATCTCTTTCGTCCCAAGAGGTATTTGAATTGGAGATCGTGGAATGCAACATCAGTCGATCTGGATGCCAACGGATCTGATAACGCCGCCCCACTTCTCAACCTCGCCGGCAATGAAGCGGCCAAACTCCCTCGAGGGCATGGTGAGAGGGTCAAGCCCCATCTGCAAGAGGCGTGCTCTAACTTCGGGCTGACTCAAACCTGAGGAGATACTTGCGTAATAGGCATCGGCAATGTTGTCCGGAATACCTGATGGACCCACCAGGCCGAACCATGTCACGGCGTTGAACCGAGGCAACCCTTGCTCCGCAAGCGGCACCACGCTTGGTAAAAGCGAGGAACGCTCTGCGGAAGCGATTGCGATCGGCACAATCGAACCTGAGCGCACGTGTTGAGCGGCATCGCCCGCGCCGAGGAACATCATCGAGATGCGCCCACCAAGCAGGTCGGGTAGTGCTTGCGCCTGGCCTCGGTAGGAGACGTGAACAATGTTGATCTTCGCTGCGGCTTTGAACATCTCGCCCGTGAGATGCTGGATTGTCCCTGTTCCTGAAGATCCGAAGGTCAGTTGGCCCGGTGCCGCCCTTGCATAGGCAATCAGCTCTTGCAGGTTGCTTATGCGTAGTGAGTGATGGACCACGAGGATGTTCTTCATCTCCGCGAGCATCGTAATCGGAGAGCCTGAGGCTGTGCCGAGGGTATATCCGTCAGCCGGCGCCTTCGCGACCAATTCCATCCCAATATTGCCGCCAGCCCCCGTGCGATTTTCGACGACAAAGGACTGTCCCCACTTCTCATTGAGTTGCTGCGCAACAATTCGTGCGATCGTGTCAATCGGACCACCCGCTTGAAATGGAACCACGATCCGAACCGATCGGCTCGGTGACCATATCGACGTGCTTTCAGCAATCGAGCGCGAAGGGCCGCACGTTGAAAGAAGCAAAGCAACAATGAAAGCCGTTCGCTTCATGGGCATTAGTCCCTTGCCGCATTGGCGCGATTTGACACGTATACGAAATATACCTATCGTACACAATCGCTTGCTTCAAATTGAGCTCGCGAAGCTCTTGGCATCTTTTGGATTGCCTCGCCCGGACGCAGGGAGCGAAACATGTCGACAGCAAAGAAGTTCGTGTTTTTGACCGTCACGTTGAGCGTGCTCGGGGCAGCGCCAGTCGGCTGGGCGCAGACGCCGGTTCAGCTGAAATACACTCGCGTCGTGGATTTGACCCTGCCAATCGAAAGCAACATGGCAGGAATCCCCGGGCTGAAGTCTTACGCGGACAACCCTTCCAGAGTGACGATCATCGCAGCCATCACCGAGGCTCAAAAGGAGTTGTTGCGCGCCGAAGGAATGACGCTAAGCAACAATTTGGTGGTCAACGGTCGCTCCATGATTTCGGTCCTCTCCATCCTGGTACACAACGGGACCCACATCGATGCGCCACGGCATATGATCGACAAGGGATATCCGGTCGACCAAATTCCCTTAGGACAGGTCGCGAAAGAGGCAGTGCTCATTAACTTGCCGCACAAGGGCGCGAATTCGTCGGTGTCCGTGAAGGATATTCTGGATACTGGGGTAGACTTCGGTCCGGACGTCATTCCTGTCATCAATACGGGCTGGACGGAGAAGACGTGGGGTAAGCCCGAGTTTTGGGAGCAGATGCCTTATCTTGAGCCTGGCGTGGGCGAGCTCATGGCGAAGAAGAACGTCCCCGCCGTGGCGATGGATGTCTTTCCGGAAAAGGCACTCTGGAGGGGAGTCAAACTCGATCCAGGTGAGGTGTGGGTCGTAAACCACCTCGCTCTGCTCGAGAAAGGCATTCCGATGATTCAGTTCGTAACCAATCTATCCCAGATTGGGAAGAACAGGTTTGTGATGATTGCAGCGCCCCTCAAGATAAAAGGTGCAGACGCAAGTCCGGCACGTGTACTCGCGCTGGTGGAATGACTCTGACGCTCCGAACGGCCATTCGTTCGAAGCGCCGAGGCAAACGTCTCGTTTTATAAGCGGTTGGAAGTGCAGAGGAACACGCGTCGCGTGATCGAGTTTCACGTCTTCCGAGGAGGCAAGATCAAAATTGTTCTAGATTCCATACTTGACCAGGCCAGCGGCGAACCCTGCCGATCCCTGCAGCCGGTATTGTGGCATCATGCGTGACAACTCGTGCGGACCATCGGCGTGCTCGAATGCGCCAACACAGAAGGTCGGCATGTTGTCGAAGAAAAAGCTGACAAAGTGGTCAGTTGTCAGCATCACGATCAAATCCGGCTTCGCCGATTCCAGCTCCTGACGCACACGCTTGAACAGTTGCACCATTCGCGACGAGTCGCCTTGCTGCTTGGCGATGCCCGGAAAGAACGGCGTGTGCGGTACTCCGATCCCCGTTACCAATCTGGCCATTCACCCTCCTCGTTCATCATCCCTGAGCCGCCATCGCTCGGGCGTGGTGGCCGTCCTTCTTCCAAAGCGCCCGGAGTTGAATTGATATCCGCGCTCGCGTCAGTCGAAGCCTTCGGATGGCCGGCGCGGCTGCGCGAGGACCACTCGCGCCATTGGCGGATCGCTCAGAAAGCAATTTGATATTTCACTCTAATATCATAGGCTCCCCAATCAAAAGTAGGCCTCCTAGCGGTTTCGGTTGTGAGGAAACATGCGCAGCTCTCGTCGACGCGTTCTGATTGGCATGGGTAGCACGGTGGCTGCGCCATTCGTGGCCGGATCCAGCTTCGGGCAGGATGCCGAATTTAGGCTGAAGCTCCACCACTTCCTGGCGCGGAGCGGCAATGTGCCGGCCAAGTTTATCGCGCCCTGGGCTCGCAGGGTCGAGACGGAATCCAAAGGCCGGATCAAAATCGACATCTTTGCCTCGATGCAGCTTGGCGGCAGTCCGCAGCAGCTCTTCGACCAGGCCCGCGACGGCGTTGCGGACTTCGTCTGGACGCTACCCGCGTACACCGCCGGCCGCTTTCCGATTGTCGAGGTGTTCGATCTGCCGTTTATCGGGGCCCGGAAAGCCGTTCCCAATTCGAAGGCCTTGCAGGAGTTCTCGGACCGTCACCTGCGCGACGAGTTCAAGGAGGTCCACCCCATCTGCTTCTTTGCGCAGGATCACGGAGTCATCCACGCCAACAGGGCCATCAAGAGCCTGGATGATTTGCGCGGGGTGCGCCTGCGCTTCTCCGCCAGGCTCCTCGGCGATTCACTCCGCAGTGTCGGCGTCAACGCCATCTCGATGCCCGTCCCGCAAGTTCCCGAGGCGTTGGCGCAAGGCGTGATCGACGGGTGCGTGCTGGCCTGGGAGGCGGTGCCCACCCTGAAGATTCACGAACTCGTCAAGTTTCACACCGAGATTCCCGGCTCGCCGACGCTGAGCACCACGTCCTTCCTGCTCGCGATGAACAAGGCACGCTACGAAAGCCTTCCGGGCGATCTCAAAGCGGTGATCGACGCCAACAGCGGCTTGCGGCCGGCCGCCGACGCCGGCTCGATTTGGGACAACGAATCCGTCGGGGTCACCGAGCTAGTCCTCAAGCGCAAGAACACGATCGAGTCGCTGCCGGAAGAAAGTGTGAAGTCCTGGCGCAAGGCGGTCGAACCGATTTACGACGCCTGGGTCAAGCAGATCTCCGATCGCGGCCAAGACGGCCGGAAGCTGGTCGAAAGTGCCCGCGAACTAGTCACGAAATACGAGTCCGCTTGACGGCCATGTCCGGAGGGGAGGCGGATCGCACATCTGGGCGTCCCGGCATTCTGGATCGCGCGTCGTACGCGGTCGCCGTCTTCGGGGGAAGCCTGATGCTTGCGGCGGGCTTGCTGATCATTGCAAGCATCGCGGTGCGATGGTTTCTTTCGACGTCGATCCCCGGCGATATTGAGTTGATCCAGGCTGCGACGGCAGTCGCGGCCTTCGCGTTCCTGCCGTTCGGCCAGCTCAACCGAGCGACTATTATCGTCGACACGTTCACGCAGCGATTGCCAGAGCGGATCTGTAATCGCATCGACGCATTCTGGGACATTGCCTATGCGGGCGCCGCCTTGATCCTCTCGTGGCGGCTGTCAGTCGCCGCCGTCGATGCGATCCGCAGCCACACCGTGAGCACCGTGATCGGCCTGCCAATCGGATGGTTCATGGTCATGGGCGTGGTCATGCTGTTCCTTCTCGTCTTGACCGCCGTGCTCACCGCGGATCGCCTGCTGCGAGGTTCAAGTTGACCTCGTTCGCTGTCGGAGTCGGCGGCTTCGTCGCGATGTTTCTGCTGATCATGACGCGAATGCCGGTCGCGCTCTCGATGCTGGCCGTCGGGAGCGCCGGCTACATCTATTTTGTCGGTCTCGCAAGCTTCTTGAACTTCCTTAATGCGACGCCGTACTACCTTTTCGCGAACTACACGCTCTCCGTCATCCCCTTGTTTGTTTTGATGGGCGCATTCGCGGAGCGTTCCGGCCTCGCCCGGGACCTGTTTGCCTTGTGCAGCTTCCTGGTCGGCCGCGTCCGCGGCGGGCTGGGTATTTCGGTGATTGGTGCGTGCTCGATCTTCGGCGCGATTTGCGGGTCTTCGCTCGCGACCACGGCGACCTTCAGTCGGGTCGCACTTCCGGAAATGAAACGGCTGGGTTACGACCGCGCCTTTGCGAGTGGGATCATCGCCGTCGGCGGCGTGGTCGACCTGCTCATTCCCCCGTCAATCATCCTGGTGATCTATGCCATCATCGCCGAGCAGAACATCGCCAAGCTGTTCCAGGCGGCGCTGATTCCGGGCATGCTCGCGGTCTTTTTGTATTGCGTCGTGATCCGCATCGTGGCGAGCCGCAACCCGCGATTGGCTCCGGTCCAAAAGAAAGCGGAAGCCGAGGGGCATGCGTCCGGGTCGCTGCTCAGCGTCTGGCCAGCCGTGCTCGTCATCCTGGTCGTGCTGGGGGGCATCTACAGCGGCATCTTCACCGCGACCGAGGCGGCCGGGGTCGGCGCCGTACTGATGCTGCTGGCCGGCCTGATGCAGCGCCGGCTGAGCTGGTTGGATTTCACCCACGCCCTCGCCCAGACGGCGACCACGTCGGCGATGATCTTCGGGGTCCTGCTGGGCGCTGAGGTGTTCAACGCCTTTCTCGCGCTCACCCAGATGCCCGAGGAGGCGGCGGAATTGATAGGCAGCCTGTCGATGTCGCCCTATCTCATCATGGCGATCCTGATGGTGTTCTACATCCTGCTCGGCGGCGTGATGGATGAACTGGCGATGATACTCCTGACCATCCCGGTTATCCTTCCGATCATCAGCACACTCGACTTCGGCATCCCCCAGGACGAGGTCGGCATCTGGTTCGGCATCCTCGTGCTCACCGTCGTGGGAATCGGGTTGATCGCGCCGCCGATCGGGCTCGGCGTCTTCATCGTCACCAGCATCACCCGCGATGTGTCGATCGTGCAGGTCTACCGCCGCATACTGCCGTTCGTCGCTGCCGATTTCATCCGGCTGGCGGTGCTAACTGCATTTCCGAGCGTCACGTTGTTTCTCGTTCGCACCTTCAACTAGGTGTGTCTGTACCGAGTGGGGCGCTCGATTTCGTACGGTTAGGTGGCCATCGATAGTTTCATCATTTTCATCAGTTCGCGGCCCATGAATTGGTACGGGTGGCCGATGGTGTCGCCAACTTCGAAGTGATTGTAGTGTTGTCCGATAACCAGCTCGGCCTGCTTGCCTGCTGCTTTTACGGCGGCGGCAAAGTCGCGCGACTGGCGCTGGAACTCGGGTGTTTCCAGTGTGCCGATGCAGAGCACCAGCGGTGTATTGAGCTTGTCGATGTGGCGCTGGGCTGAAAGCTGGTGCTCCATCTCGTCAGTGAGGGCGACAAATTTCGAACGCGCCGACAGCCGCACCGGCTTGAGATCGTACATACCGGAGCCCATCACTGCGCCTTTGAGGATGTTGCGCGGCAGGCCCATCTTTTCCCAGTCTGTGGTGACCACACAGCCGGCGAGATGACTGCCCGACGAGCGGCTGCACAGGTACAGCCGTTCGGGATCGCCGCCGAACTTGGCCGCATTGCGATAAGTCCAGCCTACCGCCCGCCGGCATTGATCGACCAACGGGAACAGGTCGCCTTTGGTTGCGGTCACATTGGTGAAGTCGACTGAAACGAAATGCGCGCCGGCATTGATGTATGGCTCGGCATAAAGCGCGAAATCGGCGGAGCGGCCGCTGCGCCAGCTGCCGCCATGGAGATAAATAAGGACGGGCGCACTCGGCCGTCTGGTCCTCCACACGTCGACGCCTTCGATCGGGTCGGTCCCATAGGCGAAGCGCTCGGATTTCCCGATGATCGCCGTCGCGATTCTGTTGTTTGCGTCGCTGCGGGCGAGCGTGTGCTGCTGATTGAACGCATAAACAGACTGGTCGTACATCTCGTCCATGTCGTGTTGGTCGTAGTCAAGCCAGATCGCCGGTCCCTTGATGCGCGCCGGCGGCGTCGCCGGACAGCGCTGCGCCGAAGCGTCGCCGGTCGCCAGCGTGACGGTGCCCGCGGCCGCGCCGGCGATCAGCGTGCGGCGGGTGATAGGGTTGCGTTCCAATCGGCCCTGCTTCACGGTATCCTCCGATTGATTGCGTTTCTCAGTGCTGTACAGCGAGCGCTAGCTGCTTTGACGCATTTCAACGGCATCAGGGCTAGAAGCTCGGGTTCATTTGCGTCAACCGCGCAAGCGATCTGTCGTGGCCGTATTCCAGAATTAGAAGCCCCCGTCGTTGCTCGTTATAGCGAAGGCTGCACTTCGGATCAGTTTGTTTGAAGTCCAACCGCCTTCACAAGGCTGGCGTTGACGCCGATTTCCCGCTTGAACTGCTCGCCGAACGCCTGCGCGGTCATCGGCGTCGGAGAACCACCGATGCTCTTGAGACGATCGAGCACGCTCGGCGTGGCTATCGCCTTGAGAACTTCCTGATTCAGGTGGTCCACGAGCGCGCGCGGCGTGGCGGCGGGAGCGAACGCGCCGACCCAGAACTCGTAGTCGGAATCGGCAAAGCCCTGTTCGGTTGTCGTTGCAACGTCCGGCAGCGCGGCGCCACGCTTGGCACTCGCGACGGCGAGCGCCTGCAGCTTTCCGCCCGTGATCAGCGGCATCGCGGGAGCTGCCGGCGACATGTAGAAATCAAGCCGTCCCGCCATCACTTCGGTCAAGACTTCGGGCGCACCCCGGAATGGCACGTAGAGTCCTTGAAAGCCCGCCGCCAAGCGGAAGCGCTCCGCGGCGAGATGCGTGGAGTCTCCGCGTCCTCCCGAGCCGTAGGTGAATGTGCCGGGCTTGGCCTTTGCGGCGGCGACGAAATCGTGGATCGTCTTGTAGCCCTTGTCGGGCTGCACGACCATCACCAGCGGCACGTTGGCCAGCGAGGCCACGGGGGTCAGATCGCTCTGCACATTGAAAGAGAGGTTCGCGATCGTCGACGGCACCACCGCGAGCGCGGAGCCCGCCACCAGGATGGTGTAGCCGTCGGGGTCGGCCTTCGCAACCGCGCCGGCGCCGAGCGTCTGCGACGCGCCCGAGCGGTTCTCGATGATGACGGTCTGGCCGATCTGCTTGGACACCTGCTCGAACACAAGCCGCGCGACGATGTCGATGGCGCTGCCGGCGGTGAGCGGAACGATCACGCGGATCGACTGCCGCGCCGGCCATGCTTGGGCGTGGGACGGCGAAGGGGCGAGCGCAAGCAGGCTCGCGAGAACGCTCGCGAATACGGACTGGGTGAAGCGTCGGCCTAGATGTCGCATCAGTGCGCTCCGCGGGCTTTGCGTTTCTGTGCGGCGAGTTTCATCGATGATCTCGGGGCACGGCGCATACCGCCACAGATGCCGCTCGGACAATGCTTGATCTGATTGTCGGTCGGCTCCGGGTGTTCGTCCAGCAATTGCGTCGCCATGACAATGAACCCGCACGCACAGTAGCCGCATTCAAGCGCCCCTGTCGATGTACGGCTCCGCTCCGGGGCTGGGCTTATCGGCACCGTCAAATTCCTCCATGGTGGCTACCTCGCTGCCGTTGACGGACGGCGCGAGACAGGCGCTTTGTCTCCGAAGGTCCGTTTCGGCGTCTCGTTTTTGTAAGGCGCTTGTGTCTTCTTTCTCATGGTTGGGGAAGTAGCGGTTTCTTCCCGCGGAGGACCTTGCGCGGCTTTTTTGGGCTTTTGTCTCTGGCCTCCGCAAGGTCGTTTCTTAAACAGTTGATCACATGATTATTCATTTAGTTGTAAGCTATGCGTAGATAACCAAAGCGGGCGCGGAGAGGAAAGGAATGCTTCGTCCTGGGAAAGATTATCTTGCCGCTATTCGCGAGGGTCGCTGCATCTACGTGGGCAACGAGCTGGTGCGTGACGTCACCGCGCACGCTGCCTTCCGGAATTCGGCGCGGTCGTTCGCCGACATCTACGACCGCAAGCGTTCGGCGGAGCACGTGGACGCAGTCAGTTATGAGGAAAATGGCGAGCGTTTTTCCGGCTGGTACTTGATGCCCCGCGATCGCGACGGACTCCGTAAGCGGACTGAAGCCCATCGCCGCGTGGCCAGTTGGACGTATGGGTTGCTGGGCCGATCGCTCGATCATGTGGCGAGCTTCGTCACCGGGCTTGCGATGAACCCCGAGCTGTTCGAAGGCAATAGGACGGGTTTTGGTCGGAACCTTACAGCCTATTACGACAAACTGCGGCGCGAGGATTTATTCTCGGCCTATGTGGTCGTTGCCCCACAGGGCGCCCGCAGTCCGGAGCTCTATGGGCGCAAGGAAACCATCGCGCCAGGACTTCAAGTCACCGCCGAAAAGGACGATGGCATCATCGTCAACGGCATGAAGTTGCTGGGCACGGCTGCCGTCTTTGCGGACGAGATCTGGGTCGGCAACCTGCTCCCGCTGGCGGCGGAGCAGAAGGCACAGGCGGTCACCTGCGCGGTTCCAACCGGTACAGAAGGGGTCAAGCTCTGGGTACGAAAGTCATACGAGCAGTATGCGGTCAACGAGTTCGACAATCCGTTCTGCTCGCGCTTCGACGAATCCGATGCGGTCGTCATCTTTGACAACGTGAAGGTCCCCTGGGAGCGGGTATTCCTACTCGACGATGCCCAGCTTTCGCGCGAGATGTATTTCAAGACTCCCGCGCATGTGATGAGCAATCATCAGTCCATCGTTCGCTACCACGAGAAGCTCAAGCTTATCTTGGGCTTCGCCTATCGCGCCGCGGAAATGAACAACGTCCTGCAAGTGCCGGCTGTTCGTGAGACGCTATCGAAGCTCGCTGTCGCCGAGGCCGGGGTGAAGGGGTGGATCGCGGGTCAGATCGAGGATGCCGAGACCGCAGGGCTCTATGTTCACGTCAATCGCCGCGAGCTCTACTCGGCGCTGTATTGGTGCACGAATAATTATTACCAGATCACAGAGACAGTCCGGGAGATGTTGGGCGCAGGGCCGTTTCAGATGCCGGCCGACGCGTCGCTGCTGTCCGATCCGCAGCTGCGTAAAACGTTTGACCATTATTGGGCGGCGGGCGATGCAAGCGCTATCGACCGCCTCAAGCTGATCCGGCTGGCCTGGGACTATCTGGGATCCGACTTTGCCGGCCGCCATTCACAGTACGAGCGTTTCTATGCCGGGCCACAGTTCGTCCACACATTCTACAATTTCAACAATTGCCCGTGGGCCGAACGAAAGAAGCAGGTCGAAGAGCTGATGGCGCAGATGCACGTTCCAGAATCCGCGCATGCCGGCACACAGAGCTGACCCGTCGTTACCGCTGGATCAAGCACGCCGAGCGCAAAGTCCAAGCGCGCGTAGGGGACGGTGGGGGCGGCTCGTTACCTGAACAGCGCCAGCGGCACGAGCGTGATCGCCGGCATGTACGTGATCAGCATCAGCATGACCACATAGATCGCAAGGAACGGCAGAACGCCGCGGTAGAGTGCTTGCAGCGGCGTGTGGAACAAGGCGTGAGCAGCGAACAGGTTCAGCCCGAACGGCGGCATGAACATGCCGATGGCCAGATTGACTGTCACGATAATGCCGAAATGAATCGGGTCGACACCGGCGGCATAGACGAGCGGTGTGATCAGCGGCGTCAGCAGCAGGATCGCTGCCGGCGGCTCGAGGACCGATCCGACAAAGAGGAGGATGATGTTGATCAGCAGCAGCAGCAGCCAGGTCTCGAGTTGCAGGCTTTGCACGAAGGCAACGAGCTGCTGCGGATAGCCGCTGGTGGTGATGAGCCAGGCGAACGCACCGGCGGCCGCAACGATGATGAGGATCTGTCCGCTCAGAAGCGCGGAATCGGTGGTGATTTCCCACAGCTCCTTCCACGTCAACTCGCGATGGATAAATACGGATACGACGATGGCGTAGATGCAGGCGACGCCGGCGGCTTCCGTCGGGGTGAACAGGCCGCCATAGATGCCGCCGAAAATCACGACCGGCGCGAACAGCGACCACGTCGCCTCCTTGAGAGCGGCGCGGAGGCTCTTGCGTTGAGCAGGCGCGGTGACCGGGATGTTCTTCTTATGCGCGTACCACACCACATAGGCCGCGAGCGCAAGTCCGATCAGGATGCCGGCTGGGAATCCGGCGAGGAACAGTTGCGGCACCGACTGCTGCGCCACGATCCCGTAGATGATCATGGTAATCGAGGGCGGGGTGATGATGTCGATGACGCCTGTGGCGGTGACGAGGCTCACCGGAAAGTGCTCGCCATAGCCATTCTTGCGCAGCGAAGGGATCATCGTCTTGCCGATTGCCGCAATGCAGGCGACACTCGATCCCGACATCACGCTGAACACCTCGCAGGCCGCAATTGTTGCAATCCCGAGCGCGCCGCGGATCGCGCCGATCAGCGACAGGATGAGATCGACCAGCCGCCGCGCGATGCCCCCACGTGACATGATATCGCCGGCATAGACGAACAACGGAACCGCCAGCAGTGGGAAGATGTCCAGGCTGCCGAACATGGCGGAATGAATCGCCTGAACCGGATTGATGCTGAGCAGGATGCCGGCGAGCGTGGCGACGATCAGCACGGCAAAGATCGGCACCCCCATCACCAGCAGCATGGCCGGGAGCACCACGAGCGCGAGGAAGGTCATCCGTAGTCCCCGGAGCCGGCGCGGCGCGCCTCGATCAGCGCGGTGACAAGCTTGACGCCCATGAGCAGGGCGATCGTGCCGAGGGCGATCGGGATGAAGGATTGTGGCATCCATGACGGAGCGCGCAGCGCGTCACTGCGCTGGTCGAGCTCGTACAACAGGACGATGACTTGCAAGCTCGAGAACACCACCGTCAGGATGGCCGCGATTGACACGAGCGTGCCGACCACGAACGCAATGTGACGCACCAGCGGCGAGGCCCGCTCGATGAAGGTGTCAATACGGATGTGCAGATTGCGCCAGGTCACGGCGATGCTCGCGGCGGACACTGCCAGGATCATCAGGAACAGCATCATCTCCTCGGCCCAGGAAAACGGCGAGCGGAACAGATAGCGCGCGACCACATTCGCGCCATTGATCGCGACAATGCCGAGAAGGGAAACCGCCGCGACCGCGAGGCAAAGCTGTGTGAGCCCCTCGCCGAGGCGGTAGAGGAGGGTCGGCCGTGGACCGATGCCCGATGCCTCACTCATGAGAGGTTCTTGCCGGGTCGGCCGTGTTAGCACACTCCGGCGCGGCGACCAGCGCTAGCGGCGAACTGCAGGCCGAGCACATGCCGTTGCGCACCGGATCGCTGCGTCAGTTCACGTTCGCTGCGACCGCTTTGAGTTGATCGTAAAGCGCCTTCAAGGGCGCGTTCTTGGAGAGCACCGATTGCACGGCGTCGAGCACACGCTTCTGCGCCTCTTGCTGTTCTGGAGCCGACAACTTGGTGAAGCGGCCGCCCTTTTCGACCCAGGCCTTGCTGTCCTCAGCGATGCGAGCCGTCTGCCAACGGTAATTGTCGGCCTCCAGCATGGCGCCGGTTTCTACGATCGCCTTCTGAAGATCGGGAGCGAGACGGTCGTACCAACCCTTGTTCACCATCACGATCGGCATCAGGTACCACAGGCCGGTGTCCAGCACGTGCGGGGCAGCGTCCTGATAGCGGAACGCGACGAACACGCCGAGCACCGAGCTGACGCCGTCGATGGCGCCCTGCTGAAGTGCGGGCATCACCTCCGGCAGCGAAATCGGCACCGGCGCGGCTCCGAGCGCGGCGATCGAAGCTTGCTCGCTCTCGGAGGCTAGCACGCGAACTCGCCGGCCGGAGAGGTCAGCGAGCTTATTTGCCGGCGCTTTGAGGGCGATGCGCTGATGGTCGTAGACGGTCAGCGCGATGTTGACTAGGCCGCGGCTGGCGGTGAAGTCCTCCCAGATCTTGCGGAAGGCGGGGATGTCGAAGACCCGGCGGGCGTGGTCGTTGTTCTTGAACAGGCCAGCCATCGCGAGCACCTGGAAGCGCTGATCGGCACCGAAGAACAGCTCCGCCGGGCCGGTCGCGGCTTCGATCGTGCCGAGCCTCAAGCCCTCGGTCTGGCGCGGCGCGCCACCGAGCTGGCCGGCGGGAAAGAGATCGACCCGAATGCGGTTTTGCGTCCGCGTCTCGAGCGCGGATTTGAAATTCTTCATGTATTCGTGCTGTACGTCGTTGATCGTCAGCGTTGCGAACTTCATCACGATCGGCTGCTGGGCATGCGACAGGTCGGCGGCAAGGGTCACGGCCGCCGCTGCTCCGGTCACGACGACCAGGCGCCGAAGGTGCTTGTCACGCATTGCATAACCCTCCCTCAATCAAAGTCAGCAACTAGACGCTAGCAGTTCTTTGGACCGCTTTGCACCCACCCCTTCATTCGCTTGGCACCCGAGCCACAACCGAAGAGTGTCTGGAAGCGTGACTCCATCCTTCATCGCGAAGTCCACGTGACACCCCGCGGAATATTCGTCGCCGGTCCCGAGGTGCCGAAGCTGAGCGTCGCTTTTGCTCCGTGCCGACTACGAAAAAATGTCGTCTACAACTCGAATTTATAGCTTGACTACGATTTGTATCGCTGCTACAAGATTCGCATCCTCGCTCTTTGAGGGGCGTCGTCCGGAGGCATCCTGAAGGCGGAGCGGGGAGTGGCGTCCTGCGGCCGCGGCTTGTAACCGCTGCCCCGGGAGGTAGGGACCCCGCCCGTCAGGCACTACGACCTGGCTGCGAGGAGCTCGCTGAGACGGATCCGGATGCCCGCCCAAGCGCGAGCCGAGGCGGACGCCGGTGACTGAAAAGCGCGGGACCCGGAGAGCCCAAAATCGCCACGGTGGAGCGCCGAGAGGCGAGCGTCCCGCGTCATGGGACGCAAGGCGCCTCGCAAGCGCCTGGCGTGCCGCGTTACGTGCACGCCCACGGGTGTTCCGCCGAGCACCCGAACGTCTCTCGGCGCTCCGCCCACCCCTCGATGGGGGGTGAGTGAAGCAAAGAGGCAAAGTCCGGACGCAGAAAAGCGGGCGCGGGAATGAAGGAGTATGTGTTGATTGACCAGGTAAACTGTGCGGTCCGTGGTGCTCCTTCTCATCCTGAGGAGCGTGCGCGCCGAGAGCGCGAGAAATGCGAACGTACGTGCATGCGTCGCGAAGGATGAGGACGCCACTGCGCTCATGCTTCGGACGGGCAGTTGAAGCCTCGGCATATCTCGGCCAAAACAAGCTCGATTGCACCACTTTCGGAGTGAACGCGGCATGTCACCCGCGCCCCATGAACCTCGTTTGCGGATCGGGATCGATACCGGCGGCACCTTCACGGATGTGGTTTGCCTCGACAGCGGCTCGGGCGCCATGCGCGTCACCAAGGTCGCAAGCACCCCGGCCAATCCGGCGGTCGGGCTTGTTCGCGGCGTGCGCGAAATCCTCGAGGCGGCCGGCGCGTCGGAAAACGATGTCGCCGGCCTTGCCCACGGCACCACGGTTGCCACCAACGCCCTGCTGCAGGGGCCGATCAGCGGACTCGGCCTCATTGTGACCGCGGGCTTTCGCCATCTGCTGGAGATCGCGCGCCAGTCGGTGCCGGTGGGATACGGTAATTCCTATTTCTGGGTGAAGCCGGAGCGCATCGTGCCGCTCCATTGCGTTCGCGAGGTAGGCGGGCGCCTGAATTTCCGCGGCCAGGAATTACGGCCGCTCGAGGAGGACAGCGCGCGCGCTGCCGCGCGTTTCTTCCGCAGCCACGGCGTTCATACGGTCGGCATCTGCCTGCTGCACTCCTATGCCAATCCGGCGCATGAGCGTCGCATCGCGGAGATTTTCGCCGAGGATTACCCGGAGTGCACACTATCGCTCTCTTGTGCGGTGTTGCCGGAATATCGCGAGTACGAGCGCGCGGTCACGACCTTGGTCGATGCGTTCGTCAAGCCGCATATGGCACGCTATCTGGGCCGCGTGCACGAAGAGCTCGGCGCCTTGCGGCACAAGCCGTTCCTCGTCATGCAGTCGAGCGGCGGCGTCGCCAGCGCCGATCAGGTGCTGCGCAAGCCGATCACGACGGCGCTGTCGGGCCCCGCGGCCGGTGCGCTCGCGAGCGCGGTGGTCGCCGAGGTCGCGGGCTTTCCCGACATCGTGGCGCTCGACGCCGGCGGCACCTCGACCGACCTCTGTTTGATCGACGGCGGCAAGCCGCACGTTACCAATGGCGGCGCGGTCGGCGCCTATCCGGTGCGCATCCCGATGATCGATATCAACACGATCGGCACCGGCGGCGGATCGATCGCGTGGATCAGCACCGAAGGGCACCTCAAAGTCGGCCCGAGAAGCGCCGGCGCCGAGCCCGGCCCGATGTGCTATCCCAACGGCGGCGCCGAGCCTACCATCACCGATGCCAATCTCGTTCTCGGACGCATCCCTCCGGCGCTCATCGGCGGCGGCGTTGCGCTGGATGCTTCGCGTTCGCGCGCAGGACTCGCCGCCTTGGCGAGCCGGCTTCCCGGCGCGATGAGCGGCGAAGAGCTTGCCCATGGCATCATCGAAATTGCCAACTGGAACCAGGCCAATGCCATTCGACAGATGACGATCCAGCGCGGCATCGACCCGCGCGCCTTCGCGCTCCTCGCCTTCGGCGGCGCCGGCCCGGCGCAAGCGCCGGCGGTGATGGAGCTGCTTGGAATGAAGGCGTGCATCGTTCCGCGCGAGCCCGGCAATCTATCGGCCTTCGGTCTGCTCGCCGTCGACTGGCGCACCGACCGCATCATCACCAGGGTGATGCACGAGGAGGCGCTCGAGCTTGCGACCATCGCCTCGCTCTATGCCGACTTGCAACGCGATGCCGTGCATAGCCTCGAACGCGACGGCATCGATCCCGTGCGCATCCGTGTCGCGCGCGAAGCCGATATCCGCTATGCCGGCCAATCTATGGAGGTGCGGGTTGCCGCGCCTGCCGGCGCGGTCGATGCTGCGTTTCTCGCCGCACTGATCGATGCCTTCCACGCGGCGCACCTGCGCACGTTCGGCTACAATTACGCCGGGGAGCAGAAGATCGAGTTGGTCAATCTCTGCGTGTCCGCCTTTGGATTGATCGAACGACCGCGCATGCCCAAGCTCGACCTGGACGGGCAGCCGACACCCCGGTCCGTCCGGCCGGTCTACTTTGATGGCGCATTCCGCGACACGCCGGTCTACCACCGCGCGGTCCTGCCCGGAGGCTTTCAGCTCGACGGGCCTGCCGTGGTGGAGGAGTTCGGCTCCACCACCGTCGTCTTCCCCGATCAGCAGCTGGAAGTTGATCCGCACGGCATTCTCATCGTGCGTTCCGCTGGTGCGATGTCTGAGGCCGTTCGATGAGCGGGCGCGCCATGGCGGCGAAGTTCTCGCCCGCGCAGTCGATGCGCGAGGTCGACCCGATCGTGCTGCAGATCGTCGAGGGCACGTTGAACTCCATCGAGGCGGAGATCGAATACGCCATCGAGCGGACCGCGCGCAGCCCCATGATCCGCGAAGCACACGACTACCGCGTCGGCCTGTTCGACCGCCACTGCCGCAAGCTCACGGGACGATCCTATTCGGCCATGCCGAACGCGGTGGTGCGCGACTTTCCCCCCGCAGCGATGCGGCCGGGCGATGTCTTCCTGATGAACGACACGTATCTCACCGAAGGCAGCATCGGCCACCTGCCTGACCTCTGCAGCACGGTTCCGGTGTTCCACGACGGCGAGGTCGTCGCCTACATCCAGGCCTTCGGCCATCATGACGACATCGGCGGGCGCGTGCCCGGCTCCATGCCGGGGACCGCGCGCACGGTGTTCGAGGAGGGTCTCGCGATCCCGCCGATCAAGCTTTACAGCGCCGGCGTGCGCAACGAGGCGGTGTTCACAATCATCAAGCGCAATTCGCGCGTGCCCGACATGCTCGCCGCCGATCTCGATAGCGAGGTGCAGGCCTGCGTGATGGGCGCACGGCGCATGCAGGCACTCTTCGCGCGCTTCGGGCGCGAGGCGGTCGAAGCTTGCTTCCAGGCCATCCTCGACAAATGCCGCGATATCTACCGCAAGGAACTGCTGCCGAAGATCGCCGACGGCGAATATTACTGGGAGGACTACGTCGAGCATGACGGCGTCAGCGATCCCAAGCTGCACAAGCTTGCGCTGAAGATGATCAAGCGGGGCGAGCGCATCACGCTCGACTTCACGGGCACCGATGCGCAGTCGGACGGCCCGATCAATTGGCCGGCGGACTATGCCGGCGGCGCCTTCCTCATCAAATGGATCGCGCCGATCCTGCGCAATCTCGCCGACACGCCGGAGCGTGCCGCCGAGATCCACATCAACGAAGGCGTATGCGAGGTGTTCGATATCGTGTTCCCCCCGAAGGGCACACTGATCACACCGCGCTGGCCGGCGGCGACCAACGCGCGCTCGTTCGTGCTGCTGCGCTGCCTTGGTCTCTTGGCGGGCGTGGTGGCGCAGGCGGTCGAGGGCCGGATGCCGGCCGACCAGGAGACGATCCGGTACACCGGCTTCTTCGGCCACGATGCCGAGGGCTGGCCGTTTCTCTCGCGCGAGGTGCTGGGCGGCGGCTCCGGCGGCCGCCATTACGCCGACGGAAGCGACGCCATCCACATCGTACCGGACTCGCGTAATCAGCCCGCCGAATTCACCGAGACGCGCTTTCCCCTGCTGGTCGAGAAGCTGGCGTTGCGGACGGATTCCGGCGGTGTCGGCAAGCGGCGAGGCGGGCTCGGATATGAGAAGCATTACCGGGCGCTGGTTGATTGCCGCACCATCGTCACGGCCGACCGGGTGCGGCTCGGCTGCTACGGCGTCAACGGCGGTGCGGCCGGACAACCATTCTGCGTCACGGTCGACGTCGAAGGCACGCCGCGTGATCTCGGCGGGCTCGTCGACGGCGAACCGGTTCTGGCGGGGCAGGTCGTGCGCGTGGTCACGACCGGGGGCGGCGGCTGGGGCGATCCGCTCGAGCGCGAGGCAGAGCTGGTCGCGCGCGATGTGACAGAGGGCCGCGTGTCGCTGCGCGCCGCCCGGGACGACTATGGGGTCGTCCTTCAGGTCCGCTCGGACGGCTATGATGTCGATCTTGCAGCGACGGCGAAGCTGCGCTCTGAACTGCGCGCGCGACGGGCCGGCCTGCTGCCGATGATCGACCGCGGACCGGGCTACGAACGGATGGTACGGGGCGAATGCGCGCCGCGCATGCGCAAGGCAACATAGGGATCCTGATGGCAGTCGAAGTCGCTAAGGTCGAGCTTAAGACGGTGCAGGACGCCTCCGGGCTCGAGGCTTGCATCACCCGCGGGCAGTTTGCGGCGGACGAGGTGATCGCCGTCATCGGCAAGACCGAAGGCAACGGCGGCGTGAACGACTTCACGCGCATCCTCGCCGACCAGGCCTTTCGCCGGGTGCTGCAGAAACACGGCACGCGCAGCGAAGCGGGGATCGCCGCCATCCCGATGGTCTGGTCGGGCGGCTGCGATGGCATCATCACTCCGCACGCGACCGTGTTCGCCAGGAACGGCAAGGCCGGCCCGTCATCGAAGTCGCGCCTAGCCATCGGAACCGCGATGAGCGCCGAGCTCTTGCCCGAAGATATCGGTCGGCCGGCGATGGTGGAGAAGGTCGCGGACGCGGTCAAAGCGGCGATGCGCGACGCAGGCATCGACGATCCGAAGGACGTGCATTACGTGCAGACCAAGACACCACTGCTCACCATCGAATCCGTCCGCGATGCGGAGGCCCGCGGCCGGCATGTCGCCTGCGAGGTGCATGACTCGATGGGCGTTTCGAATGGGACCGCCGCGCTGGGCATCGCGCTCGCGCTCGGCGAGATCAAGCCGCCGCGCGCCGAACAAATCTGCAGAGATCTCGACCTTTACTCCTCCGTCTCGTCGTGCTCCTCGGGGGTCGAGCTCACGCGGGCGCAAGTCGTCTTGCTCGGGAACAAGCCTGGTGCAGGCGGGCGCTATCGTATCGGGCACGCGCTGATGCGGGATGCGCTCGATCTCGACGGCATTTATGAAGCCATCCGCAATGCTGGGTTAGAGCTGCCTGCGCGTCCGCGCGCCGAGGATCTCGAGGGCCGGCTGGTGAACTGCTTCATTAAGTGCGAAGCCGACCGGCGCGGCGCGTTGCGCGGACGCCGCCAGATCATGCTCGACGATTCCGACGTGCACCATCACCGGCACGCCAAGGCCGCGGTCGGTGGCGTGGCGGCCGCAGCGATCGGCGATCCGGCCGTATTCGTATCCGTCGACGCCATGCATCAGGGCCCGCACGGCGGGGGGCCGGTCATTGCCATCATCGACGCGGGAGACTAGGGCTGGCGGCACGAGGCTTGCTTGCAGGCAGTGACGCCGCGCTAAAGAGAGGGAGACGGTTCGATGAGAAGATATGCGCTACGGCAGCTCGTGTCCGCGCTCGCCGCGATCGTCGCGCTGGCTGTGCCGGCAGCGGCCCAGGACAAGGTCAAAGTCGGCGTCTTCCCGGTGAGTTCGTCGCTTCCTTACTTCATCGCGGTCGAGCGCGGGTTCTTCAAGGAGCAGAACATCGAACCCGAAATGGTACGGCTGATCGGCGGTCCGCCCAACGTGGCGGCGATGATCACCAACCAGATCGACGCTTCCGCGGTGCTGGTGACGATCGAAGGCATGAACGCCAACATCAAAAAGCCGGGCGTCGCCATGTACATTTCGGTCAACAGCCAGAACCGGACCTACCAGATGGAGCAGTTCGTCGTCCGCAAGGGCTTCCCCGCGACCTCGCTCAAGGATCTCAAGGGCGCCAAGATCATGTCTGCGCCCGGACCCGCCAACGTGACCATGGCGAAAGCGGCACTGGCCGCCGCGGGCTTGAAGGAAGGCGATTACACGATCGACCAGCTCGACATGGGCCAACACGTCAACGTGATGCAGGCCGGCACCTTTGACGCCGGCTATACCCTCGAGCCCAATGCCTCCACCATGCGCAAAATGGGCGTCGCTAGCACCATTGAAGCAGGCGTCATCGCCCGCTACGTGCTGGGCGATCCTGATGCCAACGCATTCGTTGCCGGCTGCGCGCTCACCTCCGACTTCATCAAGGGGCGGCCGGACGTCGCCAAGCGCTTCGCCGCGGCCTGGGCCAAGGCGGTCGAACTCATCAATTCCAACCCGCAGGAGGCACGCAAGCACCTGCTCAAGAATACGTTCACGCCCGACGACGTCGTCGATACGGTCCCGATGATCCGCTACTTCATGGCGAAGGATCTGACCGCCAAGGACAAGGCTGACTACCAGAAGTTTATCGACTTCTCGGTTCAAACCGGCACGCTGCCCGAGAAGGTGGACGTGAGCAAATATCTGCAGACGTTCTGAGGGTCGTGGTGGCGCGGGAAAGCTCGGTCGCGCGAGCGCATCAGGGTCGAACCTCGATGGGCGAGGGCGGCGCCGCTGCGGCGTCTGCCCATGTCACCGTCCGCGGCCTGACCAAGCATTTCCCCGACGCTGTCGTCTACGATCGCTTCGATCTCGACATTCCGCGCGGGAAACTCGTCTCGATCTTCGGCCCGAACGGCTGCGGCAAGAGTACGCTGATCAACATGATCACCGGCTTGATCCCGATTGATGCGGGAGAAATCCTGTTCGACGGCAAGCCCCTTCGCGACATCAAGTTCGGCTACGTTTTCCAGAATTATCGCGAGGCGCTGTTTCCTTGGTTGCGGGCGATCGACAATATCCAATATCCGCTCAAGCTGATGAAGCTCCCGAAGGCCGAGCGGCGCATGCGTACCGAGCGCATGGTCGCGAGCCTCGGGGTCAAGATCGACCTCAAGCGTTACCCCTATGAGTTGTCCGGCGGCCAGCAGCAGCTCGTGTCGATCATGCGGGCGCTGGTCGTCGAGCCGCAAATCCTGTTTCTCGACGAGCCGTTCTCGGCGCTCGATTACGAGATGACGCTGTTCATGCGCGACCAGCTCCAGCGCATTTTCGTCGAGACCGGGACGACGACGGTGCTTGTCTCGCACGATCTCGAGGAGGCGGTTTACCTCGCCGACCGCGTTCTCCTGCTCTCGCGCCGTCCCGCGACCATCGCCGACTACGTGCATTATGACGCGGCGCGGCCGCGCACCGACGCGACGCTGTCGCAGCACGACTTCGTCCGCGTCAAAGCGCACTGCCTCGAGGTCTTCCAGCGGGAGGTGCGCAAGGGATGAAGCCGATCCGTTTCGATCCCTATCTTCCCATCATCGGGGTCGTTGCTCTCATCGTCATCTGGTACCTGGCCGTGTGGTACCAGGTCGTCGATCCCGTTCTGCTGCCCTCGCCGGTCGATACCTTCCGCGCATTATGGAAGGGAATGGCGGGTGGCCAACTCGGCTTCGATTTCATGCGCACCTTGGAGCGCACCATCCTCGCCATCCTGATCGCGGCGGCGATCGCCATTCCGCTCGGCATCGCACTTGGCGCCTCCGAAAGAGTCTACCGCTCGGTCGAGTTCGTCATTGATTTCTTCCGCTCCACCCCTGCCTCGGCGATGTTCCCGCTGTTCCTGGTGCTGTTCGGGGTCGGCGACAAGACCAAGGTTTCCGTTGCCGCGTTCGGCGCGGCGCTCGTCATTTTGTTCAACGTCGCCTATGGGGTCATGAATGCCCGCAAGACGCGGCTTCTCGCCGCCAAGGTGATGGGCGCATCGCGTATCCGCGTCCTCACCGACGTCATGCTGCTCGAGTCTCTGCCGCAGACCTTCGTCGGATTGCGCAACGGCGTGTCGCTGGCGCTCGTGATCGTGGTCGTGGCGGAGATGTTCATCGGCTCGACCGACGGGCTCGGCCAGCGCGTGTTCGAGGCGCAGCAGCTCTTCGCCATGCCCGATATGTATGCCGCGATCTTCGCGGCCGGCGCGCTGGGCTACGGCCTCAACCTCATGTTTCTGCTGGTCGAGCGCCAATTCGTGCATTGGTCCGGAAAGTAGCGCTCCATGGCCGATGAAGGCTTGACGCGAAGGAGCGCGCGCGAACTCGCCGCCATGATCAAGTCGCGGGCGGTGAGCCCGCTCGAGGTTCTGGACGCGCATCTCGCCGTGATTGCGCGGGTAAACCCGAAGCTCAATGCGATGGTGACGCTCGCGGCCGATCAGGCCAAGGCGGAGGCGCGGGCGAGCGAAAGCGCGATCATGCGCGGCGAGCCTCTCGCGCCGCTGGCTGGGCTTCCCGTTGCCATCAAGGACATCACGCCGACGGCTGGCATCCGCACCACCTTCGGCTCGCCGCTCTACAAGGATCACGTCCCCGACGAGGATGCCGAAGCGGTCCGCCGGCTCAAGACGGCCGGCGCGATCCTGCTCGGCAAGACCAACACGCCGGAATTCGGCGCCGGCGCGAACACGGTCAACGCGCTGTTCGGCGCAACCCGCAATCCCTGGAATTGCGCCCTCAGCCCGGCCGGCTCCTCCGGCGGGTCGGCGGTGGCGGTCGCCACGGGCATGGTGCCGATCGCGCAGGGGACCGATTTCGGCGGCTCGATCCGAATTCCGGCGGCGTTCTGCGGCATCGTCGGCATACGGCCGACGCCGGGCCTGATTCCAAATCATCCGGCGCCGCTTCTTTGGGATCCGGGCCAAGTGCACGGCCCGCTTGCGCGCACCGCCGAGGACGCGGCGCTCGTGCTCGATGCGATGGTCGGCGTGAGCGCGCTTTCGCCGATTTCGGTTGCGCCGCCGTGGCCGAGCGCCCTCGCTGCGGTCGAGCGTTGCGAGGACGCGCGTGGCTTGCGCATCGCCTATGCCTCGGACATCGCCGGGATCGGGGTCGATGCCGAAATCGATGCGATCTGCCGGCATGCGGCGCGGCAATTGCAGGATGCAGGGGCCGCCGTCGAGGAGATCGCGTTCGACGCGTCCGACGGCCGCGATCCCTATCTGACCTGGCGCGGCGCCTGGATGGTCGGACGGCAGTTCACCCGCCTCGCGCAGCTCGAAGCCTTCGGCGAGAATCTGAAAGGCAATGTGCAGGCTGGCATGAAGGTCACCGCGCTGGAGCTTGCCGCTGCCGAGCAAAAGCGAGCGCAGGTGTTTCACCGCTTCCGCGAATTGTTCGAGCGCTTCGACGTTCTGCTGACGCCGGCCGCGCCGGTGAAGCCTTTTGCGGTCGAGATGAACTTCCCGAACGAGATCAACGGACGAAAGCTCGACAACTACATCGACTGGATCGCGCCGGCATTCCTGATCACGCTCGTGAGCCTCCCCGCCGGCAGCGTCCCCGCGGGCAAAACCAGCGATGGGCTGCCGGTCGGCCTGCAGATCGTTGCGCCGCGGTTCGAGGAGCCGCGCATCCTCTCGATCGCCAAGCTGGTGCAGGCCGTGCACCCCCTGGGCTGGCCGCCGGATGGCTGATCGTCGGCAGAGCAACCCCCGGGAACGAGCGGAAGAGCGCCGCTACTGAATCGGAGGGATGCCGGCCTTGACGATGATCTCCCGCCATTTGGCGGCTTCCGATGTGATGAACTTGCCGAGCCCCTCGGGCGTGGTCGAGGTGCCTTCCGCTCCCTGCTCTACGATCTTATGGGCGACCTGCGGATCCTTGACCGCTGCAACCAGCTCCTCATTGAGTTTCGCGATAATCGGCTTTGGCGTCCCGTGCGGTGCCAATAGCGCGAGCCAACCGGACGACTCGTAATTCTTGACTCCGGCTTCCGCCGCAGTCGGAACGTCGGGAAGCGCGGTCATGCGCTTGCTCGCCGCGACGGCGAGCGGCCTCGCGTCCCCGCTCTGCAACGGCGCGCTGACGTTCGGCAGCCACTGGAATCCCACCGGCACCGTGCCCGCGATCAGATCAGGCACGTATTGCGCGATATTGCGGTAGGGTACGTGCGTCAGCTCAAGTCCGGTGACCTGGTCAAAATAGACCCCGGAAAGGTGTTGCGAGCTGCCGATGCCGACCGAGCCGTAGTTGAGCTGCTTCGGGCGCGTCTTGGCATAGGCGACGAATTCGTCCAGCGATTTCACCGGCAGCTTCGAGCTGACCACGACCAGAATGGGGAAATACGCAAACAGCGAGATCGGCTCCAAATCCTTGTCCGGGTCATAGCCGAGATCGCGGTAAAGCGTTCTGTTGGCGGCCATCGGACCGGTCGAGCCCATCACCAGCGTGTAGCCGTCGGGCGCTGCTTTGGTCGCCGCGCTGGTGCCGATATTGCCGCCTGCGCCCGGCCGGTTGTCGACGATGAATGGCTGCCCGATGGACTTCGCCATGCGGTCGAGCAGAATGCGCATGACCACGTCGCTGGCGCTGCCGCCCGCAAAGGGAACGATGACTTGGATGGGTCGCGTCGGATAGGCTTGCGCGGATGCAGTCACTGGTGCGGCAAGGATCCCGACGGTGGCTGCGGCAACATGTAGAAGGCCCAAACGTGTCATGGATACTCCCCTCGGAAAGAGTCTGCTGCGTTCAAGCGTAATTGGCCGATCTGTTCAAGCCGATTCTTCAACCGCGGTGCTTGATTAATGTCGCAGCCTTTTTGTCGCGCCGGAGGCCGTATACGATGACGCAGCTCCGGGCTTAGCAGGAAACAATCCGTGAAACGAAACCTCGACGGTGACAGGCAGAGTCTGCGCGGCTTCTTGCAGCTGGTGGAAACCGAATATCCCGACGAATTGCTGCGGGTTCGCGACCCGATCGAGCTGCGCTTCGATGCCACAGCCCTGGTGTTCGAACTCGATCACGCCGGCAAGAGCCCGGTCATAATGTTCGAGAACGTGCGCGGCAGTGGCATGCCGCTTGTCACGAACGTTGCCGGCAATCGCAAGCTCTTGGCTGCGTGTCTCGGCGTAGAAGCCGCGGATCTGCCGACGGCGTTCCGCGAGCGCTGTCAAAAGTACATTCGCTGCGAAGTCGTCGAGCGCGGCGCGTGGGACGAGCTGGTGCTCGAAGGCGACGACGTCGATCTGACCAAGTTGCCCATCCCGCTACAGTTCAAGGTCGATGCCGCGCCCTACATCACCGCAGGGCAGATCGTCGCGCGCGATCCCGTGTCCGGGATCGACACGACCGGCTTCCACCGCTTGATGCTCAAGGGCAAGAACCGGCTCGGCGTGTCGTTGCACTCGCGGCGGCGTCTCTACGAATTCCATCGCCGCGCCGAGGAGCGGGGGCAATCGCTCCCCGCGGCGATTACGCTAGGCACTCATCCGCTGCACTATATGGGCTCGATGGTCTACGCCTATCCGCCGCACGTGCGAAAATTCGAGATTATCGGCGGGCTGTTCGGCGAACCGTATCGGCTCGCCCGCTGCGGGATCGCCGATCTGGAGGTGCCCGCCGGTGCCGAGATGATCATCGAAGGCGAAATCCTGCCCGACGTGCACGAGCCCGAGGGGCCGTTCAGCGAATTTACCGGCTACGCGTCCTACCGCAGCACGCAGAACGTCTTTGTCGCGCATCGCATTCGCATGCGCCGTGACGCCATTTTCCACAGCGTCACCTCGGGCATGTCGCGCGACCATATCCTGATTTCGTGCATCACTCGCGAAGGCGAGATCCTCAACGCGCTGCGGCGTAATTTGCCCAACGTGCGGGCGGTGCACGTGCCGCACACCACCTGCGGCGCCTTCATGGCTTTCATTTCCATGAAGAAGATTGCCGAAGGCGAGCCGCAGATGGCGATCATGGCCACGCTCGGCACCGAGCTGTACACAAAGTACGTCATCGTCGTGGATGACGACGTCGACATCTTCAACATCAACGACGTCATGTGGGCACTCGCTACGCGCGTGCGGGCGGAGAAGGACATCGTCTTCATTCCGGGCGCCAAAGGCGCGATTCTCGATCCCACGTCCGACCCGGAGACATTTACCCTGACGAAGATGGGGATCGACGCCACGCGCCCGGGCGGCCGCGAATTTGCCGAGCGGCTCACGATCCCGGATGATCAGCGCGAGCGGGCGCGCTCGATCCTGGCCGCGGCCGGGATCAAGGTATAGGGCGGCGCCGGTATCGACGACCGCGGCTATGAGCTCTTGCGTGGCAGATATTTTTCCGACCGCTTTTCAACCTCGGCCCATTCAGCCTCGGTGAGCTTCACCGCGCCTACGAATTTGTTGGTGAATAGCGTGTCGGTCGCCGGGGCGTTCTTGACTCCCATATAGGTCTCGACCGTCTTGGCGGTGGTGGTGACGAGATCGGGATCCATGTAACCGAGCCCGTGTTGCCGCACCGCGGGCACGACGCCGAGCGCGGTGCTGACCGCTTGCCCGTACTCGATCACCTTCTGGTTGGCGACGCTGCCGCCTTGGAACTCCTTGACGCTCTCCAGGTGCAGCGCGACGGATTTTTCCGGATTCAAATAGACGTATTTCAGCCCCTCCATCAGGCCGCCGACGAACACCTCGCACAGTTCGGGCTTCTTCTCGATGGTGCCGCGTTTGCACGCGACGACGTTGCTGAACATCTTCACCCCGTAATCCTCGTACAACATGCTGTTGATCTCGAGCCCCTGCGCCCACAGGCTCGGCGCAATGCTGCCGAAGAAATTTCCTTCCGCCTTGACCTGCCTCTCCACCAAGGCCTTGATCAGCGCGGCCGCATCCATGGTGACCTTGTTGACCTTCTTGTCATCGATGCCGGTTGCCTTGATGAACGCCGGCCAGAGTTGGAAATCCCCGCTGCCGACGTCGAAGGCGACCGTCTGGCCCTCGAGGTCCTGCGGCTTGGTGATGCCATATTCCTTGAGCGAAAAAATTCCGACCGGAGAGCGCGGCCAGATTCCCGCGACCGCGACAAGGTCGAGCCCTCGCGCCGCGCAGTTCATCATCACCGCCAAATCCAGGACGCCGAAATCGTACTGTCCCTGATCAACCGGTACGCAGACGCGCCCGGAGCCGAAGCCGCGGTCGATGGTCACGTCGAGGCCGCGCTTTTCCCAAAAGCCCATCTTGTTCGCGACGAAGGCGTAGCTGAACGTCCCTAGCGGCAGCCAGGGAAGCGTCATCTTGACGGGTGTTGCGGCGCGCACGACGGCGGGTGTCCCAATTCCCAAGCCCGCGGAAGCGACGGCGGTGCCGGCGGAAAGCTTCAGAAAAGAACGGCGATGAATTGTCATTGAAGTCACTCCTCTGTGGTGAGTGAGGATAGCGGATGATGTCGGGCGTCTCACGGCGCTCAATCGCGCGCGAATCGCCACGATCATCCTCCTCCGGCGGCTACGGCCTCCGATGGCGGCTGCCAGTACACCGCCCAGCTCTCCACGCCGGCGATGATCGCGTAAAGCGCAAGCCCGCTGATGCTCAGCGCAGCGATCGCCGCCAGCATCAGCGGGGTGTCGAGCAGGCCGCCGGCGAGCTTGATCAGGTAACCGATGCCTTCCTGGGAAGCGACGAATTCCGACACGATGACGCCGATGATGGCAAGCGTGATCGAAATCTTCATGCCGCCGAAGATATACGGCATGGCGTTAGGCATGCGAATTTTCCAGAAGATCTGCCAGCGCGAGCCCATGAACGTGCGCGCCATGCGATGGATATCCTCGTCGACGGATTCGAAGCCCATCGCCGCGTTGATGGTCATCGGAAAGAACGCGACCAGGAATGCCAGCAGCAGACTCGACATGGTTCCGGTCCCGAACCACACGATGAACAGGGGCGCAATGGAGATTTTGGGGATTACCTGCGAGACGACGATGACCGGGTAAAAGCCCTTTCGGACAATGTTGGAGTAGGTGATCAACACGGCGACGAGAATGCCGCCGACAACGGAAAGTGCAAATCCGAGGACAGTGAGATAAAGCGAAGGCCACAGATGCGTAAGCAGCAGATCATGGCGCTGCGCCATCGTCTCGAAAACCGCCGAGGGCGGCGGCAATATGATGGCGCGGATGCCCAATGCTCTGACGCTGACCTCCCAGACCAAGAGCAGCAGCGCCGTGACGAGGGTCGGCCACGCGATCGCGGCCGTGCGCTTGGTAATGTTATTCCGCATGGCTCGCCTCGATCGCTTTGCGCAAATGGCGAACCAAGCGGTTGAACGTTTCATCTTCGGTCATCGCAATGGCTCGCGGTCGCGGAAGGTCGATTGCCAGCTCGTCAATGATGGTGGCGGGCCGGCGACCCATGACCAGCACCCGATCGGAGAGAAAGGCGGCTTCGCGGATGCTGTGGGTGACGAAAATCACCGTTTTGCGATTGGCCTGCCAGATGCGCTGCAGCTCGACCGCCATTTCATCGCGCGTGATGGCATCGAGCGCGCTGAACGGCTCGTCCATCAGTAGGATGCTGGGATCGTGCACGAGCGCCCGGCAAATCGCGACGCGCTGGCGCATGCCGCCCGAGAGCTGACGCGGCAGTAGTCCGGAAAACTCGTCGATTTTCGCCATGCGCAGCAGGTCCATCGCGCGCGCTCGGTATTGTGGACGCGGCAGCTTCAGCAGCTCGATGGGAAACAGCACGTTTTGTAACACGGTGCGCCATGGCAGCAGCACCGGGCTCTGGAAAACCACGCCGATTTCCCGCCGCGGCCCCGCGACCTTCGCGTCCTTGATGCGGATTTCTCCGGCGCTGGGACCGATGAGTCCCGCAATCATCATGAGCAACGTGCTCTTGCCGCAGCCGCTCGGGCCGAGCACGCTGACAAACTCCCCGTCAGCAACGTCGAAGGACAGCTGGCGGATCGCTTCGAGGTCGCCGAATGCCTTCTTGAGAGCGGCGATGCGCACGATGGCCCCACCGTGACCCCAACCAGGAGCGAGGCCGGGCGTCGGCGAGGCGGCTGCCGATCGCATCGCATCGCTCTCTTCAATCCCGCTATCGGCAGTCATGCTGGTTGATTTGAACCGCGCACGCCGAGCGACTTCGTTGCCGAGTTGGCGCGGAGACCTCCCCATCGTGCTATCATACCCGCTCCTAACCGCAAGCAGAGTTTAGGCACGTCTGGCCAAGGGGTCGGGCTTCCGGTCTACGCCAGAGCTCGTTACTTGACGCCGTCATTATCGCTGGGGAAGAACGAGTTCGCGTGATTGGTAGGCAAATTGGCCGATGACACAGGAAAGCGCGTCCTCACAAGGCATCGGAGCTCGCGTCGGGCGAAAGGAAGACGATCGCCTGTTGCGCGGTCGCGGGCAATTCGTCGCCGATATTCGGCTGCCCGCAATGAAGGACATCGCTTTTGTCCGCAGCCCCGTCGCGCATGGGCGCATTCGCGGCATTTCGATTCCCCCCGATCAGCGCGGCAACACGTTCACCGCAGCCGATCTTGTCGGTGTGAAGCCGATCCGCGCGGTCTCCGGCTTGCGCGGCTTCAAAGTCTCGGAGCAGCCGCCGCTCGCGACCGACAAGGTCCGTCACGTCGGCGAATTGGTGGCGATGTGCGTCGGATCGACGCGGGCACAAGCCGAGGACCTCGCCGCCTCCGTGGCGCTCGATTTCGAGGAGTTGCCCGCGGTTTACGACATGCTGGACGCACGCAAGAACACTGGCGTCCTCGTCCACGAGCACTGGGGCGATAACGTATTTCTGGAGACGTTCGTCGATGTGGATATCAGCCAGGCATCCGACGCACCGATCAAAGTCTCGCGCGAGATTCGCACCGCGCGCCAATGCATGGCGCCCATTGAGGGGCGCGGGGTCGTTGCCTTCTGGGACACGCGGCTCGAACAATTGACGGTCTACTCGGCCTGCCAGATGCCGCACATCGTGCGCACCGGCTTGTCCGAATGCCTCGGTCTTGAAGAGGGCCAAGTCCGCATTATCGCCCCCGATGTCGGCGGCGGCTTTGGCTACAAAGGGATTCTGCTGCCGGAGGAGATTTGTCTCGGGTGGCTCGCCATGCGTTGCTCCCATCCGGTACGCTGGATTGAGGATCGGCGCGAACATCTCATTGCCGGTGCTAACTGCCGCGAGCACTATTACCGCATCACCGCCTATGCCGAGCGCAACGGGAGGCTGCGCGGCATCGACTGCGAGGCCGCGGTCGATTCCGGCGCCTATTCGTCCTACCCGTTCTCGGCGTGCCTCGAAGCCGCGCAAGTCGCGAGCATCCTGCCGGGCCCCTATGATTTTCCCGCCTATCGCTGCCGCACCTTCTCGGTCGCCACCAATAAATGCCCGATTCTGCCCTATCGCGGGGTGGCGCGTACCGGCGTCTGTTTCGCACTCGAACTCGTGCTCGACGCGGTGGCGCGCGAGGCCGGCATCGAGCCGCAGGAAGTGCGAAGGCGCAATCTCGTGCGACCCGAGCAGATGCCGTTCGACAACATCACCAATAAGCACTTTGACAGTGGCGACTATCCGGAATCATTGCGCCGCGCGGCGGCGGCAATCGACATCGCGGACGTGCGAGCGCGGCAGAAGCGCGCCGAAGGCAACGGGCGGTTGATCGGCGTTGGTCTTGCGACCTATTGCGAGCAAGCCGCGCACGGCACGTCGGTCTATTACGGCTGGGGCATTCCCATGGTGCCCGGCTACGAGCAGGCGACCGCGCGGCTGACCGCCGACGGCGGCCTGGAATTGCGCGTCGGCCTGCACTCGCACGGACAGGGGCTCGAAACGACACTGGCGCAAGTCGCCCATGACATCCTCGGCATCGACATCGCTAGGATCAGGATCGTGCTTGGCGACACCGCGCTCACCCCTTATTCCACCGGCACGTGGGGCTCGCGCGCGATGGTGATGGCTGGCGGCGCGGTGGCGGCGGCGTGCCGGGAGATCGCCAAGCGCGCGGCAACGATCGGCGCGCGGCTCCTGCAAACCGATCCGGCCGAGGTGTTGGTGCGTGGCGGTCAGGCCGCCGGTCCGCACGGCGCGGTCAGCTTGGCGGAGATTGCGCGCGCCTGGTACCTGCGGCCGCAAGATCTGCCGCACGACGTCGATCCGGGCGGTCTCGAGGTCACAATCGGCTACAAACCGGCGCGCGACAGCGGAACCTTCAGCTATGCCACCCACGCCGCTTTGGTGGCGGTCGATCCGGAGACCGGGGAGGTGGATATCCTTCGCTATGTCATCGTCGAGGATGGCGGCAAACTGGTAAACCCCATGATCGTTGACGGACAAATCTACGGCGGCTTCGCGCAAGGCGTGGGGACTGCGCTTTACGAAGAGATGCCGTTCGATCGTTCCGGACAACCGCTCGCTTCCACACTGGCCGACTATCTGCTTCCCGCAGCGACCGAGGTCCCGGCCCCGTTGCTTGAACATATGGAGACACCGGCGCCCTACACGGAATTCGGCGTCAAGGGGATTGGCGAAGGCGGCGCCATCGCGCCGCCGGCGGCGATCGCCAATGCGGTCAATGATGCGCTGCGGCCGCTCGGCGTCGAATTGCTGGTATCGCCGATCACGCCGCAGCGCATCGTCGGAGCCATCGCGGAGCGGGCCGCCAAGGCCAGCGCCGATTGACTGGCGTGAAATCGCCGCCTAATGACGGCTCATCTGGCTGGATTGTGGGGATCGCAATGAGCGCGAGTGTCACCGAAAAGCTTCTGCAAAAGATCGACGACAATCGTGATCAAGCGATCACGTTTTTGCGGCAGATGATCGCCATCCCCAGCGTCACCGGGGATGAAGCCAACATCCAGAAGTTTCTTGCGGATTACATGGGGAAGATCGGCCTCGATGTCGACATGTGGGAAACGGACTGGGAGGAGCTGAAAAAGCACCCTGGGTACCGTCCCGTCGACCGGGGCTACGAAGGACGCCCCAATATCGTGGCGACATTGAAGGGCACGGGCGGCGGCCGCTCGTTGCTCCTGAACGGACATACCGATGTCATTCCGGTCGGCGGCGGCGAAGGCTGGAGCGACAATCCGTGGTCTGCCACCATCAAGAACGGCCGCATCTATGGGCGCGGCTCCGCCGACATGAAGAGCGGGGTTGCCAGCCACATCATGGCGGTCGAATGCCTGATAGCGGCGGGTCTCAAGACTAAGGGTGACGTCTACATCAACGTGGTCGTCGATGAGGAGGTCAGCGGCCACGGTACCCTCGATACGGTCATACGCGGGTACAAGGCGGATGCCGGCATTTCCGGCGAGACCAGCGACCTCGCGGTGCAGCCCGCTTGCATTGGCCGCATCTGGTTCGAGATCGAGATTCACGGCAAGCCCGCAGGCATTCAAAAGCGCTACGAGGGCATCAGTGGAATTGAGCTGGGCAATAAAATCGCCAAGGCGGTCGCGGATCTCGAGGCCAAGCGCGTCGCGACGGTGACCCACCCGCTCTATCCAAATGCCCTCGATACGCTTCCCTGCATCATCGGCAGCTTCTCGGCGGGCAACTACCCGAGCGCGTTCCCTGCCAACTGCTTGCTCAAAGGCAGCATCGGCACTGTGCCTAGCGAGGACCACGAAGGGGTAAAGCGAAGCCTCGTGGAGCAGGTGGCGCGCGCGGCGGCCGAAGATCCGTGGATGCGTGATCATCCGCCGAAGGTGCGGTTTGTTGGCTATGACGCGCAGGCGTCTGAAATTCCGCGCGATCACCCGATCGTCGAGACTGTCTGCCGGAACTATAAGCAGGTGACCGGCCGCGATCCCGAGATCAGCGGTCGCCAGGGCGCGGCGGATACGCGCTTCCTCAACCTCTATGCCAATACACCGACCGTGATCTTCGGACCGGGCTCGACCGCTGTCATGCACGCGAACGACGAATACGTTTCCATCGATGATTATCTCACCGCGATCAAAGTGGTCGCGCTGAGCATCTGCGACTGGTGCGGCGTCGATCGCCGGTAGAGCATGTTCGTGCGGAGTGGAATCAGCGGAGCGGCGAACTCGGTCTGCTCCCTCCCCTTGTGGGGAGGGGCTGGGAGGGGGTCGTTGTTCTTGCACGAGGCGTATCCGCCCACGTGCATAGTCTCTGACGTGCTTCAAGAACAAACGAACTAGACGGGAGACATTAGTTGCAGGCACGGCCCACGATTGCGGTCATAGGCGGAACGGGGGAGCTAGGCTCGGCGCTGGCAAAGCGGTGGGCGGCGGTCGGCTATCCCATCATTCTGGGCTCGCGATCCAAGCAGAAAGCACAGGCCGCCGCCCAAGAAATGAACGCCAATGATGGGTCCGTCACCGGCGACGACAATCGCGCGGCGGCGGCAGCCGCCGACATCGTCGTCATCGCCGTCCCTTACGCCAGCCATGAAGCCATCATCAAGGAGATCAAGCCGGCCGTCGCAGGCAAGATCGTCGTCGACACCGTCGTGCCGCTCGTTCCCCCCAAAGTCTCGGTGGTGAAGCTTCCGCCGGACGGGTCGGCCGCCTTGATCGCGCAGCGGCTGCTCGGCGAAGCGGCACGCGTCCAGTCCGCCTTTCACAACGTCAGCGCATCGAAGCTCCATTCCAGCGGCAGTGTCGATTGCGACGTGCTTGTGTTCGGCGACGACCGCGAGGCGCGCGCCGCCGTGATCGATCTGGTGAATGCGGCAGGCACACGTGGCGTCGACGGCGGACCGCTTGCCAATTCCGCGGCGGCTGAAGCGTTGACTTCCGTCCTTATCGGCATCAATCGGCGATATAAGGTCGACGGCGCCGGCATTCGCATCACCGGATTACCGGCAGCGCAGCGGTGATGGCGGATGAGTAGGGCTGCGATCCTATCCGATGACCTCGGGCGCAATCTCACCCGCGAAGAAGCGCTGTCGCTCGTCGACTGCGAGCTTGAGGCGCTGCTGCGCGCGGCGGCGCGCCGGCGCGATGCTGCCCACGGTTCGATCGTCTCCTATTCGCGCAAGGTCTTCATTCCGCTGACCAAGCTTTGCCGCGACGTTTGTCACTATTGCACGTTTGCTCATCCGCCCCGCAAAAATGACCGAGCCTATCTCTCGCTGGACGAGGTGCTTGGCATCGCGCGAGCGGGTCAGGCGGCTGGCTGCAAGGAGGCACTGTTCACGCTCGGCGACCAGCCCGAGCTACGCTACCGAATTGCTGCCGATGAGCTTGCCCGCCTTGGACACCGCACGACGTTGTCTTATCTCGCAGAGACGGCGCGCGCGGTGTACGAACAAACCGGATTGCTACCGCACCTCAATCCAGGCCACTTGACGCCGGCCGATGTGGTTGGCTTGCGCGCGTTCTCCGTGTCCCAAGGCTTGATGCTCGAATCCGTATCGGAGCGGCTTTGCGCGCGGGGCGGCGCTCATCACGGCTCGCCCGATAAGCACCCGCGCAGGCGGCTCGCGAGCATCCGTGCCGCCGGCGAGCAGCGCGTGCCGTTCACCTCGGGCATTCTGATCGGCATCGGAGAGACGCGCGAAGAACGGATCGACGCGCTGCTTGCTCTGCGCACGCTCCACGACGCTTATGGACACATCCAGGAAGTCATCATCCAGAATTTCCGGCCGAAGGCGGGGACGCGCATGGCCCATTGGCCTGCGCCGCCTCTCCTCGAGCTACTCTGGACGATCGCGATTGCGCGGCTCTTGTTCGCCCCGTCGATGAACATCCAGGCGCCGCCCAATCTCAATCCAGGCGTGCTGTCGCGCTTGATCGACGCCGGCATCAATGACTGGGGCGGCGTGTCGCCGGTCACGCCGGATCACGTCAATCCGGAGGCGCCGTGGCCGGCTCTGGACGCGCTCGAGCGCGCCACCAACCTTGCCGGAAAGCAGTTGGTCGAAAGGCTGGCGATCTATCCGGCATTCGCTCGGGAGGCGGATACATGGGTTGACCCCGCGTTGCGGTCCGCGCTCCTACGCCGCATCGATGCCGATGGCTGGCCGCGCTGCGATGAATGGTCCCCCGGCGCCCGTGCTCCACTTCCCGATCGCATTACTCGCTTCTCCCGCCTGGCGGTTGCCGGCGAAATCCGGACGACCTTGGCAAGGGCGCAGGCCGGTAATGCGCTGGATGAAACCGACATCGTGCGGCTGTTTCGTTGCCGCGGGGACGAATTTGCGGCGGTATGCGCAGCCGCCGACGAGTTGCGCCACGCCGCCAATGGCGACGTTGTCTCCTACGTTGTCACGCGCAACATCAATTACACCAACATCTGCTATTTCAAATGTGGATTCTGCGCCTTCTCCAAAGGCAAGCTGAGCGAGAACCTGCGCGGCCGGCCGTACGAACTCTCGGTTGCCGAGATCGGACGGCGCGCGCGCGAGGCTTGGGCGCGCGGCGCTACCGAAGTTTGCATGCAGGGCGGAATCCATCCGAGCTATAGCGGCGCCACATATCTCGAGATTTGCCGGGCGGTGGAGAGCGCTGCCCCGGGCATCCACATCCACGCGTTTTCGCCGCTTGAAGTACATCAGGGCGCCGCAACGCTTGGCGTGCCGATCGAGGAGTTTCTGCGCCTGCTGCAAGCGACGGGGCTCGGCACGTTGCCGGGAACCGCGGCGGAGGTCCTCGACGATGAAGTTCGTGCCGTGCTTTGCCCGGATAAGATCGATACAAGACGCTGGCTCGAGGTGATGCGTGCCGCGCATCGAAACGGGTTGCGCAGCACCGCGACTATCATGTTCGGTCACGTGGACCGTTACGAGCATTGGGCGCGACACCTGCTGCGCATTCGCGAGCTGCAGAACGAGACCGGCGGCTTCACCGAATTCGTGCCGCTACCATTCGTGCATATGGAGGCTCCGATCTATCTCAAAGGCCGGGCGCGGCGCGGGCCGACCTTTCGTGAGGCGGTGCTGATGCACGCGATTGCGCGCCTCGCGCTCAATCCCCTAATCACAAACATCCAGACGTCCTGGGTGAAAATGGGCCGCGAGGGGGTGAAAGCCTGTCTGCGCACCGGCGCCAACGATCTCGGCGGTACGTTGATGGATGAGACGATCACGCGCGCAGCGGGGGCGAGCCATGGACAGGAGATGACACCGGCCGAGATGGAGCGCACCATTCGCTCTCTTGGCCGCAGACCGCGCCAGCGCGACACGCTTTACCGCACCGTCGCGGAGGAGCGTTACCGCGCCTCGTTCGCCGCGCCCGCTGGCGCGCAGCCTGAAGAACTCGTATCGGCTCCATGAGCGAACCATTCCTCATCCGGCCCGAGGTCCTGGACGCGGAGCGCCGCCGCGCGGCCATCGCCTGCCTGCGCGACGCGCAAGTGAGTTTGCCGACCTGGAGCGAGCTGGCCGATCCGGCGCACGTCCCGGATGCCGTGGGGACGAGCCTCAAATCGGTCGGACCCGACGAGGCGGATGCTAGAAATCTTTGGCGCGTTCACTGGTTCAACAGCGCCGATCGCAGGCATCGGCTGGCGCTGCCCGGCTATGTCGTCCTGCCGCCGGCGCTGACTGGTGTGAAGGCGCCGATCATCGTTCTTTTGGGTCGGCGGTTTCCGATGATCGGGGCGCACAAGGTGCTGGCCGCGTACGCCTGTCTCGTGCCTCGCCTGGTGACCGGCCGCTTCGACCCCGCGCACGACCGTGCTGTGTGGCCGTCCACCGGAAATTACTGCCGCGGCGGGGTTGCCATCTCACGCATCCTGGGCTGCCGCGGCGTGGCCGTGCTGCCGGCCGGCATGAGCCGCGAACGCTTCGATTGGCTCAACGAGTGGGTGTCGGAGCCCGCCGACATCATCCGCACGCCGGGGACGGAAAGCAACGTCAAGGAAATCTACGACAAGTGCGCCGAGCTT
>Ga0081455_10000294_pt1 | contig 66269 bp, 57 predicted proteins | sample TabmetS3T2R1_FD_70207 | JGI IMG/M metagenome (GOLD analysis project Ga0081455, IMG submission 70207) | Tabebuia heterophylla rhizosphere microbial communities from the University of Puerto Rico - S3T2R1 | ecosystem: Host-associated > Plants > Roots > Rhizosphere ...
GTCTGCGCGATGCAGAACGCGCCGTCCGCCACGCCGGCCCCGGACTGACAGCACTCGTTGTCGAACGCGCAGATGCTCCCCGGGCTCAGGCAGCTGCCCCCACCCTCGTTGCGAATCTCATCGGGGTTCGGGTAACAAGCCCCGACCAGGCCGCCGACTGCGACCAGCGCCAGAAGCAGCGCGCGCCGCCCCCGGGGCGCCACCGACGAACCACCTTCGATCATCGGACGGAGTCTCATTCACCGTCTCCGATCGAGTCAAGAAGCACCGGTCACAATGCGGGCCCGAGGCCCGTCAGTGGGGTCGGCTTTCGTCGCGGAGGACGCGCTGGACGGTCTGGGCGAGGGTCTCCATGCCGTAGGGTTTGCCGAGCCACGTCAGGCCCCTCCGGACCGCCAGCTCGGCCCGTTCCGTCGGCGCGTGACCGCTGACGACGATGACCTTTTGCGCCGGGAACAGGCGGTGGATCCGTTCGATGACCTGCAGGCCGTCCAGGGATTCCCCCAGCAGCATGTCCATGATGACCAGGTCGAACGGGCTCTGGCCCGAGGCGGCCGCCCGGCTGAACAGCTCGTAGGCGCGCATGCCGCTCTCCATCAGCTCGACCTGGTACCCGAGACGGACCAGCACGCGCCGGCCCGTGCGCAGCAACATCGGCTCGTCGTCGACGATCAGCAGGGTGATCGGGCGGGCCTTGGGCCGCGTGCCGCCCATCATCGCGTCAGCCATCTCCGCCATCCCCGCGCCGCCAGCGCCGCCGTGGCCGGTCATCTGTGCGCGCTCGAGGTCCTGTACCAGATCGGCGGCCTGCGCCCGCAGGTGCACGGCAGGATCTTCCAGCTCAACCTCGCGCAGTGGGATCACCAGTACTTCCTGGATGCCGTACGCGACCCCTCCTGCCGGGCATGCGGGGATGTGGAGCGGTCATGAACTCGGCCAGCCGGGTGACGTTCCGTCCGTTGGTGATCAGAGAGAGCGACGACGACCCCGAGGTCTTCGTGGTCGGACGCACCGAGACCGGCGAGTTCGCGGAACTCCCGGAGATCGGAGTGCGCGCCTTACGGCTGCTCGGTGCGGGTCTGGCCGTCGAGACGGTCGAGGACTACGGGCTGCGCAAGCCGTGGTTCTGGGACGAGTTCATGCGCGGGCTGGACACCTGGCACCACAGCCTCCACATGGGCCTGTGGTGGTGGCGGCCCACCCTGTGGTGGAAGCCGAAGGCGGGGGTCTCCAAGGAGGAGCGCGAGTGGCTCCGGGAGAAGTACCCGAACTGGGAGACGGTCTACGGCGACAAGTGGGACGTCATCATCGACAACATCAACGCCAACAACGTCGAGGCGACCCTGCCGGAGACGCTGCCCTGGCTGTGCAGCACCTGCCATCTGCCCGCCTGCAACGCCACCCAGTCCAGGAACGGGACCTGGCGGGTCCGCGACGTACAGCTGGAGTACGACGGCCGGATGTACCACTTCTGCACCAACGGCTGCCGGCAGATCTTCTGGAAGGACCGGGACAACGTCAACCACGAGACGGTGATCGACCGGTTCCTGGCCGGCCAGATCCAGCCGATGGACGTCGGCGGGATCCTGGGCTACATGGGCCTGACGCCGGACGTGATGGGCGACGATCCCGACTACGAGGCCTGGACCAGGGACTACGCCGACCGAGTGGCGGTCCGGCCGGGAGCAGCGTCATGAGCGAACCTCAGCTGGTCCCGCTGAACGCCATCTTCGCCACCGACTTCGTGCAGATCCTCGTCCCGGTCACCACCGCGAACACCATGGCCGAGGTGGCGGCCGCGGTAGCCCACCATGTCGAGGGCAAGCGCGTGCGGGCGCTGCCCTACGACAAGGTCGTCATCTACCAGGGCGAACGGCTTCCGGCCGACATGACCGTCGCCGCCGCCGGAATCAGGCCGCTCGACCACGTCACGGTCGAGTACGACATCCCGGAGGGGTCATGAAGAACCCGGTGGGCCCGGTGCTGCGGATGGGCGACGAGGTCGAGCTGATCATCGCCGCGATCGAGGACGACAACCCCGTCGTGGTCGTCGAAAGCCTGGCGCTGTGGTCGATGCGCGAGTCGGTGGGCGACGACATGCCGCGCATCCCGCTGGGGTCGGCCGCAGTGCGCCGCGAAGGGCGCGATATCACGGTGATCGCCTGGGGCGCACCGGTTCACCGTGCGCTGAAGGCTGCCGAACTGTGCGCGAGCGAAGATATCGACGTCGAGGTAATCGATCTTCGATCGCTGAGCCCGCTCGACGAACGCACGATCCTGAACTCGCTTGCGAAGACCGGACGCCTGCTGATCGTCGAGGACGGGCAGACCCATGCCGGCGTCGGTGCGCATGTCGCGGCACTAGCAAGTTCCAAGGGCTTCACAAACCTGAGGGCGCCCATCGCTCAGGTGGGACCGCCCTTCGCGCCGGTCCCGTTCCCGCCCGTTCTCGAGGCGGCTTATTTCCCATCGGCCGAATGCATCGCCGAGGCCATCCAATCCAGCATCAGGATCCACGCATGATCGAATTCAAGGTGCCCCATATGGGACTGACCATGGACGAGCTCACGATCATCGAGTGGCGTTGTGCCATCGGTGACCAGGTGACCGAGGGGCAGACCCTGGTCGAGCTCGAGGCCGATAAAGCCAACACAGAGGTCGAGAGCCCGGCCGCCGGCGTCGTCGCGGAACTGCTCGCATCCGCGGGCGACCAGGTTGCGCCAGGCCAGGTCATTGCGAGGCTGCGTCCGCTGTGAGCATCGCCGATCCCGTCTATGACGTTGTGCCTGCGACGCGGCTGAGGCGCCTCACCGCGCGCAAGCTACGCGCATCGGTTACCGAGAAGCCGCCGGTGACGCTCCATCGCACGGTCGACGCGACCGCGCTGTCGCGTCTGCTCGACGAGCTGCGCCGCAACGCCACGCCGGACTGCCGTCCGACGCTTACCGGTGTGCTGGCGGTGCTGGTTGCGCGTGCCCTTGCCGCCAATCCCATCCTTAACAGCCATCTTGTCGACGACGAGCTGCGCCGTTTTGCCGAGGTGCATCTGGCGGTCGCGGTCGCGACCGACGCCGGACTGGTCCCGCCGGTGCTCCGGCCCATCGACCTGCTCGACTATGCCGTCGCGACACGCCGTCTCGCGCAGGTCGCGGAGATGGCCCGTGCGGGCCGGCTTGCGCCCGAGGATCTGGCGCCGGCGACCTTTACCCTCACCAGCCTCGGCGCCTGGAGCATCGAATATTTCACCCCGATCCTCAATCCGCCGCAGATCGGCATTTTGGGGGTCGGCGCGCTGATCACTGAGGTGGCCGGCGATGCCACAACGCAGCGCCTGCCCTTGTCGCTGACCTTCGATCATGCGGCCGTCGGTGGTGTCGAGGCCGCGCAATTTCTCGAAACGCTGAACCAGCTGCTGTCAGACCCGGCGCAGGCATGCCCGGCGGCGACGCATTCAAAATGAACATGAGGATGCCATGATCGACTCCCTGGGCAATCGCACACTCAATGATCTCCTGGCCGAACGGGTGGAGCTCCACGGCGACAAGACCTGGCTTGTGTTCGAGGATCGCCAGGGCACGGGTTGTGAGCTCAGCTACCGGCAGTTTTCCGACAAGGTCGCGGGTGCCGCCCGGGGGTTTGCCTCGGTCGGCATCAAGCAGGGCGATGCGGTGGTCGTGCATCTGCGGAACTGCCCGGAGTTCCTGATCGCCTGGTTCGCCCTCGCAGCGATCGGCGCGGTGATGGTGCCCTCGAATACTGCCAACACGGCGCCCGAACTCAACCATGTCATCGGCCATTCCGAAGCTGTCGCTGTCGTCACGGAGAGCGACTATCTCGACATCTTCCTCGAGCTTCAGCCCGAGCATCCGCATTTAGGCACGCTCATCCTGGCGCGAGGCGGCGAGACGCGAGGCAAGGTCAAAGACTTTGCTGCGCTTATGGTCGCCTCAGCGGAGCTGCCGGAGATCACTGTGCGAAGCGAAGACCTGCAGGAGATGATCTTTACCTCCGGCACCACCGCCAAGCCGAAGGCTGTCATGCTGACGCATGCCAACGCGCTGCATGGCGGCGAGGAGACGGTCAAGGGGGTGGCTCTCGACAGCAGCGATCGCTGCCTGACCGCACTGCCGCTGTTCCATTGCAACGCCCAGGCGCTGTCGGTGCTTGGGGCGTTGACCGCGGGGGCGACCCTCATCCTGCTCGAGGAATTCCGTGCCAGCCGCTATTGGGAACAGGTCCGACAGCACAGGGCGACCTACACCAGCCTGGTGGCTATGCAGCTGCGGACCCTGCTCGCCCAGCCGCCGGCGGAGACCGACGGCAATCACCAGCTCCGCCGTCTCTTTTATGCCATCAATGTCACCGATGAGGAGAAGGAAGCGTTCGAGAGGCGCTACGCGGTCAAGCTCATCAACGGCTACGGGATGAGCGAACTCATGATCCTCGCCTCGATCGTGCCCGTGTTCGGGCGGCAGAAATGGCCGTCGATCGGTCTGCCCGCGCTCGACCGCACGATCCGAATTGTCGACGAGAACGGCGATGATGTTCCGGCCGGCGCCGTGGGCGAGATCATTGTCAGCGGTATGCCCGGGCGTACCGTGATGAAGGGGTATTTCAAAGATCCGGCGGCGACGTCCCACGCTCTGCGCGATGGTTGGCTGCATACCGGCGATAACGGCTATCTCGACGAAGAGGGTTATCTCTATTTCTTCGACCGCAAGAAGGACGTGATCAAGCGCGCCGGAGAGAATGTCTCGGCCAGCGAGGTCGAGGCCGTGCTCGTCCAACATCCCGCAATCGCCGAGGCAGCCGTCATCGGTGTGCCCGATCCGGTCAGAGATGAAGCCGTCAAGGCGTTTGTCGTATGCAGGGATGGCGAGCAGTTGGCGGATGAGGACATCCGCGCATTCTGCAAGACGAAGCTTGCGCCGTTCAAGATTCCTACCGAAGTCGAGTTTCTCGCGGAGCTCCCAAAAACATCGATCGGCAAAATCGAAAAGAAGCTACTTCGTTGCGAAGGTCGTAAGGCGTGATAGCGGCTTCATTGCCGACCAGTATCGTTTACACGTATGTGGGATATAGATAATGTACCGCTTTGGCCTATTGGGCGCTGGACGTATCGGAAACATACACGCTTTCAACCTGCGGCGGCATCAAGCTGCTGAGCTGGTCTCGATATTTGATCTCAACAAAGAAGCGGCACAGGCACTCGCGACCAAAACACGAGCCCAGGTTAGCGAGTCGCCTGAAGAGCTTCTATCACGGCCTGATATCGATGCGGTGATAATAGCCACACCTGCCGAGACCCACGCAGACTTCATCACTCTCGCTGCGAAACATGGCAAGGCGATTTTTTGCGAAAAGCCAATCGATAAGGACCTGGTCAAGACAAATGAGTGCGTACGCTTCCTCGACCAGAACCGGTCGAAGCTCTTCCTCGCATTTCATCGTCGCTTTGACAGGAGTTTTGCTCGGCTCAAACAGCAGTTGTCCAGCGGCGAGATCGGGGCAGTAGAAGCAATCTTTCTAACTAGCCGTGATCCATATCCTCCCAGCTTGCCATATATCGGCCAATCCGGCGGCTTGTTCCGCGACATGATGATTCACGACTTCGACATTGCATGCTGGCTTTTAGAGGATCAGCCGGTCGAGGTTTACGCCGTTGGTGGATGTTTCGCCGATCCCGCTATAGCGGAACTCGGGTTTCTCGACACTGGATTGGCCATGCTGACAACCAAGGCGGGAGTCCTCGTAAGTATAAACTGCGCAATGCGTGCAACCTATGGCTATGACCAAAGGGTAGAAGTCAATGGCTCGGCTGGAAAGCTGGAAATATATAACCGTTTCGATGACTCTGTATGGAAGTCGGATGCGTCGGGCATTCATCGTAGTTTACCACACCACTTCTTCGCTGAAAGATACGAGCAAGCATATATTTCCGAACTCGACTACTTTATCGATTGCCTTGCATCAGATGCACCGTTTGAACCTGGCCCGGACGCTGGTCTCCGCGCACTTCAGTTGGCGGAGGCAGCACATCGATCTTGGCGGGAAAAAAGGCCAGTTAGAATATCTGAGCTCTGAGGTGGCTAACGTGAAGCATTCTCACGCTGCTAAGGAACCGTTTCCGCGAAAATGCCAGAATGGTCCCATATCTCCTCCGGCTGGAAGGTGAATGATGCAAGACTTCGAACAGAAATTCGCTGTGGTGACTGCAGGAACCCAGGGAATTGGTTTCGCAACGGCGCAACTTCTATTGCAGCGGGGTGCAGCGGGCGTGGCGATCTGCGGGCGCAATAAGGACCGCGGTTTATTAGCATCTAAGGCGCTGGGAGGGAAAGCGTTTTACATTGACGCCGATCTGTCCGAACCTAACGATTGCTTCCGCGTCGTTGACAAGGCGTACGAAAAATTCAGTCGTGTCGACGTCTTGATAAACGCCTGTGGAGCAAGTGAGCGAGGAACGTTGGAAGATACGAATGGACCGCTCTTTGATTATATTTTCGCTGTCAACGTAAGGGCACCATTCTTCTTGATGCAGCGAGTAGCTCCTTTTATGAGAGCGAATGGTGGCGGTACAATCGTAAATATCGGCTCCGTAGCTGCATACGGGGGGCAGCCCTATTTAGCTGCTTATAGCGCATCGAAAGCGGCCTTAGTAACGCTGACGAAGAATGTAGCCAATGCTCTTCGGTGGGACAACATCCGAGTAAATGCGGTGAATATCGGCTGGACAGAGACACCGAATGAGCATCAGGTTCAAATGTCGGTCCATGGCCAACCGGACGATTGGGCCGAACGCGCTGGTGAGAATCAACCCTTCAAGCGCCTACTCAGACCAGAAGACGTGGCGAGGATTCTCACCTTCCTCGCGTCAGATGAATCCGCGCTGATGACAGGCTCCATCGTTGATTTCGATCAGTGGGTGATTGGCGCCACAGACGACAATCCGAACCCTCGCTGGGCCGTTGGGGGCGAGCACTTCGAAATTCGGAAGCCAGAATGAGGCGAGAGTGCGGCACGGATACAAATTTTGGCGCGACAGCCCGCTACCGCGAATGGCCGGCGCCGGATGCCACCAGCGCTTAGATTGTGCGCCGGCGCGGGATGTCGCGCGTTAGTCGTGGAGTATCGCTTATCAAACATTCGATACGAGCTACCTTGGTATAACAAAGTCGGGTTTCGCCTGATTGGATCGCTTCGGTGTTGGAGGACTAGGATGACCGACTCTTCTGAAAAGCAGTTTGATGCAACCTCCCGCGGCATAAGCTCCTCGTATATGAGCAGGGAGACATTCGAAGAGTGGATGAAGAGATTATCAAACTGGGGCCGATGGGGGCCTGATGATCAGCTCGGTACGATAAATCTAATTACCGCTGAGAAACGAGCCCGGGCGGCCTCCCTGGTAAGAGAAGGGGTTTCGATATCTCTCGCCCGCGATGTGACGGTACTTCCTGAATTCAAACATCATAATGATTTCGAATTAATACCCCACAGCTTTCCTGAGGAACATCCGGACTGTCAAGGCGAAACGTGGCGGTTTAACTATCACGGCGTGCAGCAAACGCATCTCGATAGCTTGGCGCACATGTTTTACGCCGGACAACTATATAACGGATATCCAAGAACAACAGTTCCATCTCAAAATCTTGGCGTGGAGCACATGAAGAATGGCATCGTCACGCGAGGAGTTCTTGTTGATATCCCGCGGCTAAGAGGAGTCGATTTTCTTGAGCCTGGAACAGCCATATATAGCGACGAGTTGGATGCATGGTTGGGTGAGTGCGGGCTCGTAATGGAACCGGGAGACGCGCTCCTCATACGGACTGGCCGCTGGGCGCATCGGGACGCGAAAGGGCCAGACCCGCACCCTGAACTGAACCTTTCCGGGCTGGACCTATCCTGTGCAGCGTGGATTAAGGAGCAGGACGTTGCAATATTGGGATGCGATTTTCCCAATGAGCTTTGCAACGCAGAGGTGGAGCAGTTCTGGCTAAACCATGCTCCTTTTCATATCATCACAATTACGGCGATGGGTTTGCCGTTGATTGATAGCTGTCATTTAGAAGAACTAGCCGATGAGGCAGCGAGAAGATCGAATTGGCAATTTTTCTTTGTTGCCACCCCGATAGCCGTCCCCGGGGCAACAGGTTCGCCCATAAATCCATTAGCAATCTTCTGAGCTTCAGCGGCGCTGATTTGGTCGTGCTAGGTATCGCGATACCAAATTCAGGCATCTCGTGAACAAACGTCGTCGCGCTTTTTAACGAACAAGGCAACACATCGTGACGACAAAAAGCATCGCTAAAAAATCTCTTGCCATAACGTCGCGCTGCCAGCTCGGGTCAAGCGAGATTTATAAATATTATCTGGTTTTCCTTTCTACCTGCATAGTCGCGGTCGCGTACTCGGATCGGTTTCTGATAGGGCTTCTAACGCAGAGTATAAAATCGGATCTAAATTTGTCCGACTTTCAAATCGGCGCGGTTACGGGCTTCGCATTCGCAGCCTTCTATTCCCTACTTGGAGTTCCGATTGGCCGTCTTGCAGACAGGGTGGACCGCTCGACAGTTGCATCGATTTCGATGTCAATTTGGGGGGTAATGCTGATCCTCACCGGCGGAGTGAGCAGCTTCGCACAATTAGCCGCAGTCCGAGCGGGTGCGGCAATAGGTGAATCGGGCTCTATGCCTGCGACCTATTCACTGATTGGAGAGTCATTCAAGGGACGCGGACTCACTCGGGCGATGACTTTGTACATGACCAGCCCCAATCTATGCGTACTCATTGGATTTCTTTTAGGGGGATGGATTAACGCAATGTATGGCTGGCGGGTCGCCTTATCTTCTTTCGGAATATTAGGAATTTGTTTGGCCGCCGTCGCCAAATTAACCATTTATGACCCGCGCTCCTCCATCGCTGGACACCAAAAGGTTTCAACCGAGCCCGTTTCGAGCATGTCATTTCTAAAGGTTATGGGCACACTGTGGCGAAACAGATCCTACCGTTTGGTTGTCGCGGGGTTTGTTTTCTGGCACATGTTTTTCTCGTCTTTCTGGGCCTGGGTGGCGCCAGTCCTATATCGCTCATTCCAGCTTACTACAGAAGAGATCTCTATCTGGCTGGGGCTGGGGGCAAGCGCAGCTGGTATCGCTGGTACTTGGCTAGGCGGCCTGGTCTTTGACTGGCGCTGGGGCGGCCGAGCCAAAGCTCAGGTGAGGGCCGCTATAATTGCTATGGCTCTCGTCCTCTGCCTGAACACGTTGTTCCTTACGTCGAGCAGCGTCAATTATGCCTTAGCGTTGATAATGTCGCTTATATTTGTAGGGAGCAGTTTTAACGGGCCGATTTTTGCAATTGTCCAGGGACTTGCGCGTCATGAGATGCGAGCGACGTCGCTGTCTGTACTTTTGATGACGATGAATCTAGTGGGCTTGAGCCTCGGACCCTCGCTTGTAGGCTTGGCGAGCGACGAACTGGAAATCTACCTCAACAACGAGGCACTACGTGGAGGCATGCTAATCATTGGTGTCCCCACCATAATTGCTTCCATCTGGTGCTTTTGGCGCCTTAGCTGCTTAGTGAGCGCAGATTTGGCTGACGTGGCTGACGCACAAGATGCTCGGAAGTCTTGAACGAAGCGACCATTGGACCAGTACCCTAGTAGGCCGAAAGTTGGCGGCATCCGTTCGACGGGTGAGTGATGCACTCTACTGCTGATTGCAGCGACGCGTCGGAAGGTGCCGCGAGCACACAACGGCATCGTGGCTTTTCGTTATTCGCACAATCGTCCAGCCCCACCCGCTGGCGACGTTTGATACCAGCACGCCAATGTGCGACCGCAGCGTGCAAGTGAACGGATACTCCGGACGCGCCTGATGTGGAAATAGCCATACATTATATTTAGTTGTTGCGCCGTCTGATCCAAATCTCCGCCAGGCCGAATGCGCGATTATCGCGCGTACGCGCGCTCTATTGACACATTGCACAGGCTTTCATATGATCTCCTGATCGACATTGAGGCGCCAAAGCGAGCGCCGGCGTTCGGTAATGGGGAGAGCACATGCACAAAGGTAAGAATGAAACGCGCGGTCGCTGCAAAAGCCAGCTCAGCCATTCGCTTGCGCTACCAGGCGTTTTGCCGCATCTTTTGGCCACAACTGCGCTTGCCGTCTCCTGCAGTCCGGCGCTCGCTCAATCGGCTCCGGTCAGTAGCGCCCCCACTTCCCAGACCGTCGTTGAAGAGATCATCGTCACAGCTCAAAAGCGTGACGAAAGCATTCAGAAGGTGCCGGTCGCAGTCACAGCGCTGACCGCAAACACGTTAACCCGCCAGCAGATCTCGGAGAGTTCCCAGCTCAGCTATTTGGTACCGAGTTTTCGCGTCGAGGCCATGAATCAGGAGGCCGGCGGCGTAAACTTCTATATTCGGGGCATAGGGACCTCAATTGCAGGGGCGTACATAGAGTCGAGCGTCGCCACTGTCGTCGACGACGTTGCAATGGCGCGGCCTCAAATGGCTGTCGTGAAATTCTTCGATCTGGAAAGAGTAGAGATTCTGCGTGGGCCACAGGGAACGCTCTTTGGAAAAAACGCATCTGCAGGGGTCGTCAACATCGTAACGGCACAACCGCGAATAGGGAAATTTGAAGCGCTAGCACATCTCTCGTATGCTAATGCAAATTCTGCGAGTGCAGGAAACGAGGCAACGGCTCAGGGCGCGATCAACATACCAGTTTCGCAGAATTCTGCGTTGCGGGTGAGCGCCTTCCTCTCCCGTGAGGATGGCCTGGTAAAGAACATATTCCAAAACGAAAATCTCGGCCTGACCGAATTTGGTGCCAGAGTTAAATATCGCTGGGAAGCCACGCCTGATTGGACGATTACCTTGGGGGGAGACTATGCTCATGGGAATGGCATTGGTCAGGGTATACTTACCCATCGCCACAATGCGCCTGGTGGGTTCGTCGAAAACCAAGATGCATTAGCGGGGATCGTGGCCGGGCCGAAGAACGTCGAAGTGGCTGGAGGCGGACCAACTGCCCAACGCTTCGATAACTTCGGATTTCAGGCCAACATTGCCTACAATTTTGGCGATGGATATTCGGTAACCAATATTGCCGCTTACAGACAGTTTAAGGACCAAGGGAATATAGACGTAGACCAATTGCCAATATCATTTTTTGATACGGCCCGGCTGAAGAGAAAAATGTGGCAGTTCTCCAATGAGCTTAGACTCACGTCCCCCCCAGGCGCCCGTTTTGAGTACCAAGTTGGATTGTACTATCTTTATCTAAAGTCGCTGAGGAATTATCTCATTGGGGCTGATCTGCAACCTCTCTTTCCCCCGCCAGCTGCAGGAACGACATGGCTTGGCGAAGACCTGGACGAGTCGTTGACGGCAAAGAGCTACGCTGTTTTTGCACAAATGAGGTACTCTCTTTCTGATCGAATGCGGCTTATAGCCGGTGGTCGTTACACGTACGATGATTTGTCCGCTCGCAATATAGTTACTCCTACCAATGGTGCGTTTACGGCGGATCCGGTTGGCACACTTACTAATACGGCTTCAGAAAAGAACTTCTCCTATAAGCTGGGAGTTGAGTACGATGTTGCCGCTCGTACTCTCGCCTACTTTACCTGGTCGCGTGGGTACAAAGGACCTGCATTCGATGAGCACCTTTTGACCCGTATTGACCCGGAGATTCCGGTATCTCAAGAGCTCGGTCTGAAGTCGACGCTTGCAGGAGGACGATTGGTCGTCAATCTTGCGCTGTTCCGTACGGTATTTCATGACTTCCAAGCTCAGGCCGTTGTGCCGGGGAGTGTTGCGTTCTTTTTGACACGGAATGCGGGCGCTCTTCGCATCCGTGGGGCGGAAGCGGAATTCAAAGCAACCCCGCTGAAAGGCCTGAGCCTATCTGGTGGATTAACGTATAATGATGCCACCTACCGCTCGTTCACGGGTGCACCTTGTTATCCAAGTGAGCCTGTGGGAACGTCGGGCAGGAATGTTTGCCTGCCAAATGGTTCGTCGGATGCCAGTGGAAATCAGCTCAACTCAGCACCCAAATGGACGGCATCGTTCGTTGGAAATTATGAGACTGACATCAGTCCGAGCTTGAGGGGTTTCATTCAAGGAAGTTATTACTACCAGAGTAGCGTTATCTACTCTGCAAATGGTGACCCTAATACACGCATAAAAGGCTACAGCCTGGTTGGAGCTAGCATTGGAATTGCGGGCGCCGATGATCGTTGGCGACTAACTGCATTCGCGCGAAATATTTTCGACAAGCGGTTTGCCACATACGTCCAATTGGTTCCGCTGGGAGGGATACAGGGTGATAACGCCCTCGGGGGCAACTATTGGCAACAGTTCGGGCGCGATTCCTTCAGGACCATAGGGATATCGCTTGATCTAAAAATGTAGTTGGACTCCTCCTTGGCCACGGTGCCGAATAGCAGGGATGCCGTAGGGCCACGCCCGCGGCATCCCAGCGCAGCTCATCCTCTGAGAGGAAAGCGAACTTCCGGCTCCAACTGGGATCCAAAGGATCGCCGGGAGCGACCGCTGACCGCCTCCACGGGTCGTTCGATGAGCGCTGAGAGGCAGGGCAGGCCGTTGCTGAGTATCTCCGCCAACCCGGGCCAGTGCCCGCCTGCGCATGTATGTGAGCGGAGGTAAGCGCCCTCGTCCTTGCATTCCGTGGACGCAGCTGGACGATTCGAGGCCGGCGGCCTTCTTTGGGATCCTGCGGAGGGCCGCCGGCGGAGCGGGAGGGATCCGAAGTATAGCTACAATCGGATAGCTATCGTGCGGGAATCAGACCAGCAGCGACCAGATCACGCTGGGCACACCGCGCGTCTCGCTATCTTGGACATCCTGAAACGGACTCAATCGCGCAACGCCCCATTTATCGATATCAATGATCGCCCGCTTGGGTCAATCGGCGCGATTCGGTTTTCGCGGAGTATCGAGAAAGCGGGCCCAGGACTGAAGCAACCTTCTGCGCATCTCGAGGAATTGCGTGCGCCGATAAGCGCGCTGCACCTTGTCTGGGATCACATGCGCCAGCGCTGCCTCCGCTACCACGTCAGGGACCGAGGGCATCTTTTCCGCCGCCCAGTCGGTGAAGCTGGAGCGAAAGCCATGTGGTACAAAGGACAGGCCCATGTCCCGCATGATCTTGCTGATTGTCATGTCGGAGATCTTGTCGCCCTTCCCATTTGGGAAGATCAGGCCATCCTCATCGCTCGACCGGAGCAAGGCGGCACGCTTGAGCACGGCCAGCGCGCCCTCGTTCAGGGTCACCGAATGGGCGACGCGCGACTTCATTAGCTCGGCCGGGCGATTCCAGAGCTTTTCTTTCAAATCGATATGGCTCCAGCGTGCCGAGCGCACCTCGCCGCTGCGAGCCGCCGTGTAGACGAGGAACAACAGCGCGAGTCGTCCGACCGTTTCCGGCTTGGCGCGGATGCTGACCACGAATGCCGGCGCGTCCTTGTAGGGCATCGACGGGAAGTTGCCTGCCGCTGGCTGCTTGGCAAGAAGTAGGGAAACAGCGCGCACCGGCGCCTCGCCTGCGCGCCAGCCTTCCCCATGCGCGAAGTTCAGCACCATGCCGATGCGAACGCGGACTTTGCGGGCCATGTCGGGTTTCGAATGCCAGATTGGCGCGACGGCATCGCGGATTTGCGGCGCGTCGATCTGATCGACCGGAATACGACCGATGATTGGGAACGCGTGGGTTTCGAGCGAAGCCAGGAACATCTTCTCGTGTTTCTGGGTCCAGCCCTTTTTCATCTCGGCATGGCAGGCCTTGGCCGCTTCCTTGAAGTTCGGAATACGCCGACGGGCAGCATCGCGCACGGCGATCGGATCGAGGCCGTTCTTGGCCGCTTTGCGCAGCTCGGTCGCCTTGTCGCGCGCCTCGGCGAGGCTAAGATCGTTATAGGAGCCCAGGCCGATATCGCGCCGGTGGCCGTTGACCTGGACACGCAGCAGCCAGGACTTGGAACCGGACGGCTTGACCATCAGATAGAGATCTTGACCGTCCGCATGGCGACCTGGCCTGGCGTTTCTCGCAGAGAGGGCAGTTAGATTCCCCATATCGCATCATATAATCGAAATCCGCGGGATTTTATACCCTCATTTATTCCCTCATTGTGATGCGACAGGAGGCGAAAGTCGGCGATTGAGGGCGGTCAATCATGGAACTGATTATCTTGATATTATTGGCTTTTTTGAATGCTGGCGAAGGCCGGTGAAAGGCAGTTCGATTTTGGCTCGGGCCTCCAAGTCTTTGAGTCACCGATCCGGCTTCGGCTCGGTATTCGTGACGCATTCGTCCGGCGGTACGGCGGAGATCGTGTTCAGGAGATGCTTTGCGCGGCTTCCGCTTGTTCCGCACGTCTTGGACGGCCGAGCGTTACGCCGGCATGAAGCGACGCGGCCAGCAGCATCACCATTGAAAATGTCCCCATTCCCAGCATGTATGAACCGCGAAAATCGTAGAGAAACCCATTCAGCGGCGGGCCAAGCAACGTTCCTGTGAGAAAGCAAGAATTCATCAGGCCCACATTGGCCCCGTAGCTCTCGCCGCCGAAAAGCCGGCGCGTGATATAGGCGAGAACGTCGCCCTCCGAACCCACGGCAATGCCGACCATGAGCACGGCGACTGTGAGCGCTCCGGGAGGCCCTGCGATCAGCATGCCCATTCCCGCCGACCCCAGCACAAAGCATGAGGCGCCGAAGAGGCCGGTATCGACATGGTCGAGGAGCAATCCGGCACCGAGGCGCGCGAGCATCACCCCGCCGCCCATTATGGCCGCAAGCGAGGCCGCTTGCACCGACGGCAAGCCACGGTCGGTAAGCACCGGCATCAGATGAACGATGGTCCCGTTGACTGCGATTCCGGTGAGGAAATAGATGAACGCGAGCCGCCAGAACAACCTCGAACGCCAACCGGTGGGCGTTCGCCGCACTTTCCCGCTGGGGGAGGCCTCCACCGATCGGTCGCGAATGAGAAGCACAATGGCGAATAGCGCGATCACTGTCGATATCGCCCCCAACGCCACATAAGCCAGTCGCCAGCCAAGTTCCGCGATCAGTGCTTGCGTCACGATGGGGCCGAGCATGAAACCAATGCCGGTACCGCAAGCAGTGATGCCGAGCGCCAACCCGAGCCTCCGGTCGAACCATCTAGAAGCCACCAGGAGATAGAGTGTGGTGAACGTCAGCGCTCCGGTGGCGCCAATGATTGCGCATATAGCCAGAAACAGGGGATAGATGGGTGGGATCCAGCCGATGGCGGCCACCGACAAGCCCAGCAAAGGCGCACCGGCCGCAACGACGCGCCAAGGGCCTATCCGATCGGCCAGGCGTCCCACGGGCGGGCCGAGAAGTAGCAATGTCAGGATGCAAAGGGAGAGGCCCAGCGAGATCGCGCCTCGAGACCAGCCGGTGTCAGCGGCGATAGGACCCATGAAGGCCGTTAGCGTACCATTGAAGATCGTTATGACATTTACTGTGACAGCCAGGGTACAGCCGGCGAGAACCAGCGCTGGACGGATCGACGCCGCCGGTGCCGTTGCGTTTGTCGCCGACGCCTTCGGCTCGCCCATCGTGAATTATCCTCTCTCTCATCCTGCTCGCCGCAGCGGGTGCAGCTCGCATCACCATAGAAACAGGCACATCATTTGCATATTCAATACAGAGCATATCCTGCATCACGCTTTGAAATAAGCTATCGCGTCGTCTTCAGCGAGGCAGCAGCAAGAGGGATCAGCGGGACGCTCTTTTTCCTTCCGGCAGCAGGGCTGCGGATATGGCCGTAACCAACGCTGGCGCGGCCAGCCATGCAAACAGCGAAGACATGGCCAAGCCGGCCCCCAACAAGGCACCTCCGACCATCGGCCCCGTGAGCGATCCCAGGCGTCCGGCCATCCCGGCGGCGCCAAGCCCGGTGGAGCGGATGTGCGTCGGGTAGAACATCGCGCTCAGCGCGTTCAGCATGAGCTGGCCGCCGCCACAGCAAAATCCGAGCAAGGCGCCGAGGCCGAACAAAACCGGCAAGGATTGGTGCAGGCTCAAGCCAAATGCCACGCACCCGCACCCGGCGAGCAAATAGTTGCAAGCAAGTGCGCGCCGGGGACCGAAGCGATCCGCGACCCAGCCCAGGCAGAACCCGCCAACCACCGCGCCCAGGTTCAAGATCGCGGCGACCGTGACCGCGCGGCTCGGAGGAAGACCGGCCTGTGTCAGCAATGACGGCAACCAGCTCACCAAAGCATAGAAGAGGATGAGGCTGGCAAAGCATGCAGCCCACAAAAGGACGGTGCCGAATGCTCGTCCATCCTCGAAAATGGCGGCAAATCTTGGCTTGAGATTGGCGTCGCGCGAAGGCCAGGCAAAGGCTTGCGGATCAAGCGTTTCGTCCTTTCCTTGAAGTTTGCTCAACAGCTTTCGAGCTTTCGGGCCACCATCGGCTTCGCCGCGGCGGGCGGCCCTTTCCGCCTCGAAGAGTATGGATTCCGGTAAAAACCACGCCAACAGTGGCAACAGGAGTAGCGGCGCCAGTCCGCCAACCACGAAGATGGAACGCCAGCCAAATTCAGTGAGTAGCTGCGCGCTCAATATCCCGCCGAGAAATCCGCCGAACGGGAAGCCCGCGTTCATCGCGATGATCATGCGCGATTTAAGCCGTTGCGGCGCATATTCACTCGTGAGCGCGATGAAGTTCGGCACCGCGGCTCCCATCCCCACACCAGCCGCAAATCGCGCGGCAAGGAGCTGATCGAGCGATCGCGCGAATGCGATGGTCAAGGTGAAAACGCCGAAAACGACGACGCAGGCGAGCAGGGCGGGCTTGCGTCCGATCCGGTCGGCGACCGGCCCTTGCGATAACGCCCCCAGCACCATGCCGGACAAGCCGGCTGAGAACACCAAACCAAATTCGGCGCTGGGAATGGCCCATTCCTGCGAGATCGACGGGGCGGCGAAGGCAATGGACTGGACATCGAATCCATCGAGCACCGCCACCAGGCCGCACAAGATGGCAGCCAGATACTGGACGCGCGTCAGCGGACGCGCATCCAGCGCCGAGGTCAGGGTCGGTTTGGACTCGATGCCGGTCACGAATCGTTCATGCGGCTCAGCGGATTCGGCGGGGCCTGGCGCCGCGACTGACGTGTGGAAAGGCATGGCAGACGCTGCCCTCCATCGACGCTGCCATGGGCCGGTTTATCCCAACTTGCCGAGCTGCTCGCCATCCTCGGAAAACCGATCGCTGAAATCGAAAAGATCGTCGTGCGTGAGCTGCGCCGCACTTTGGATTTCCCACCAGTTGTGATCCAGATCCTCCAGATAGAAGGAATACACGCCGTGCTGCTTAACGGGAACCTGGATCTGGCGGATCTTGTATTTGTCCTTCAGCTCAAGGGCTTTTTGGTAGGCATGGTCGACCTCTTCGTCGGTAAGAACGTCGATGCCCCAATGGTTGAGAACGTTGACCGGGTGAAGATTGTCGCCAACCTCCACGCACACTACGTGAAACTTGAGGCCGCATCGGAGCACCATTGCCGGCCTCGCATGACGGACACATTCGAGCCCCAGAAACTCCTCGTAAAACTTTCGGCTGTCCTTGAGGCTGTAGCACTCGAGCGTGCCGTGAGAGAGGATATAGGGGCGGATGACGGAGTTCCCGTTCGACGGCTCCACGATGCCATCTTCGATGATTTCCCGCGTCGTTTGCATATTTGCCTCCTCCACTATGCGGCCGCTTCCGGATTCTTTTCCAGCTCCGTCAGGAATGCGTCGGCAAAGAATTCGGTCTCGGGAAGCGCCCTTTGCCCTATGAAGTCGCGGCGCGCCGCGTCGACCATCGCCGGATTGCCGGCAGCGTAAACCTGAACGCCTGACATATCAGGAAAATCCTCGCTTACCGCCTGGTGCACGAACCCCGTTCGGCCAGTCCAATCGCAATCGGCGGACGGTTCGCTGAGGACGGGATGAAAGGTAAAGCCGTCAATTTCAGTCGCCCATTGCTGGGCTAGATCCAGCAGATATGCGTCACGCTTCGTCCGGCATCCCCAATAGAGAGTGATCGGCCGATCGGCATTGATGCCTTTGTCGAACATATATTCACACATCGCCTTGATCGGCGAAAAGCCGGTTCCGCTTGCAACCAGGATGATCGGCTTGTTCGATTTTTCGCGAACGTAGAATGTGCCGAACGGCCCCTCGAACCGTAATATAGACCGCTCCTTCATCGTTGAGAAAAGCGCGTCGGTGAATTTTCCTCCCGGGATGTGGCGGATCTGCAATTCGATCGAAATCACGCCTTCGCTCGAAGGCGGGTTAGCGATCGAATAGCTCCGACTGCTTCCGTCCGGCAGGATCATATTGACATATTGCCCGGCCAGGAACCGCATGTTCTCGTTCGGCGGCAGCCTCAGATGGACCAACATGACATCGGGCGCGGCACGGGTCATCCTGGCAAGGCGGCAGGGAATCGAGCGCGCTTCGATGCCTGCCAGGCCTTCGAGTTCGGCAACTTCGATCGTGACGTCGGTCAGGGGCTTGGCCTGGCAAAGCAGGGCGTAGCCCTTGGCCTTGTCGCTCTCGGGAAGATAGGTCGGGTGAACCATCCCATAGTCCACCCGTCCTTCCTTGATCACGCCCCTGCACGTCCGGCAAACGCCGGTCTTGCAGCTATAGGGCATCATATATTTGGCCTTGAGTCCGGCATCGAGGATGCTCACATCCTCCGGCATTTCGAAGGCATGTCCGCTAGGCAAGAGCGTGACCTTATGCGGCATCGGCTACATTCTCCTCCCCATTCGCATCGTTTGCGATAGCTTCGGCAAACAGCGCGTTCGTCCCCTCACATGGCCGCCCGCCTCAACCACGGCCCGGCGCTTCTCGCTTTTTGCGTCGGCCCCGGCATAACCGTCTATACCAAACCCCAGCTCTTTCGGTGTTTGCGGCGGACTCAGCCTACTTCGCCGCTATTATATGCAAAAGACGTAGGGCGCGGATAAAACATATTTCCTTTGTGAATATGCGCTTGCGGTTGCGCGAGGGATTAAGCGCTCTTGCCGGAAGAAGGACTTGCGGCTGGCTTCGGCTTTGAACGGTCTGCACCGCTCGCCTATCAGCGAACGCCTCGAATGTCCGCGCAGGCGCGTATGCTTTCCGGCAGCGCCGAATAACCCGCATTCCGATAGATGAGCGGCGTGCAAAGATCGCTGCCTACGACTTCGATGACGTCCCCGACCATGATTGTATGCGTGCCATAGGGGAGCGCCGCCGCCTTTCTGCAAAACAGGTTGGATTGCGCATCGGCCAGGAACGGCACGCCCGTATCGGCATGGTCGCGCCAATCGCCGATCGAAAATCGTTCTTCGGCTCCAGCTTCTCCACCGAAGGCTCGCGAAATTGATTCCTGCCAATCGCCCAAAACGTTCACGCAGAAGCCTTGCGATACGCGGATGATGTCGTGAAGCAATGTCGACTGATTGAGGCATACAAGCAATGCGGGAGGTGACATTGTCAATGAGGCCACCGCCGTAACGGTCATGCCATGCCGTCGAAGACCGTCACTCGCCGTGACGATGCACACCGTCGAGGCGATACCGCGAAGCGCGGCCTTGAAATCGGTCGCCAGATCCTCCCTCGCCATCATCGCTGAGCAATCCTTCAAGTTACGACCAATATGGTCGGATCGATGTGACCTTCTCGTTCAAGAGCACGTCGAACGACCACATGCGAATATCGCACCGAAATAATCATTGTCAATGCAATTATTGTTTTTGCAATTTATGATGTGTGAAAGAGCGGCATCGAAATTTCCATGGACAGTTGCCGCAGGCCGCGCATAGGTACGCCGGACACGCTTCTGAATAAGGCCAGTAGATGTACAGCCTGAGCGATTCGCTCCCATATCTGCTCAATCGGTTGGGGGTACGTCTTGGCAATCTGTTCGGGCAGCGGATCGCCCCATTGGGCGTGACGGTGTCGATGCATCGCGTGCTCGCAACCCTGTTGGAACGCAGCGATCTCAAGTTGAACGAACTTAGCTCGGTAACGACGATTGAACTGTCCACCATGTCCCGCCTCATCGGGAAGATGGTGGCCGATGGCTTGGTGACGCGTGGGCGTGCCCCTAACGATGACCGCGCCGTGCACATTAACCTTACGGAGCAGGGGCGGAAAATTGCCGAGCAGACGCGTGAACTCGCCGAACATTACGACATCGTGGCCGGAGGCGTGCTTCGTCCGGCCGAACTGAAGGAGCTCAAGCGGATTCTCGTTCGCATGTATGACGCTACTGATGTCCTTGAAGAGGAACTTGCGGACGTTCCCGAGGAAAAACGTGTGTCGAGCAAGGCGGCGATCGCCCGCTAGGGCAAACAGGCGTGTGAATGTTACCCGGTCAAATATCCGGGCGGCCTTGCGGCATCGTTTTCAGGCGACATGATCGACATCAAATGGTTCAGGCGGCGTGGGACAAGCGTCGTATATCCGGAGGCGCCTCATGTCCCAGATCTAGCAGATCGTCCCGACCTCGCTCCTGAAACTATTTGCACTCTGATCATACGCGATAATATACGAATTATGCAGGGGGAAGGTCAGGAATATCATAGCTATGAATAACGTTGACCTACGGGAGCTGGCCGTGCTCGACGCGGTTTGGCGACTGAAAAGCGTGTCGAGCGCCGCGAAAGACCTTGGATTGTCCCAACCGGCGGTTAGCAACGCGCTCGGCCGGTTGCGGCGTCACTTTTCCGATCGATTATTTGTCCGCACGATCGATGGAATGAAGCCAACGCCGCTGGCGGATGAGTTGATGGCGGAATTGGGCGGGGCCCTCGTCCAGATCGATAATTTACTCAAACGCAGGCACGAATTCGATCCTGCGCAAGCAACACGTGTCTTTAACATAATCATGACGGATATCGGCGAGATCGTTTTCTTGCCGCCGTTGCTGCGGTTTCTCGAACTAAATGCTCCGGGTATCACGATCAGAACGAAGCGCCTTTCACTCGAAGGAACCTCGCGGGCGCTGGAATCCGGCGTCGTGGATCTCGTGGTCAGCTATTTGCCGGATCTGCAGGTCGGAGTGCACCAGCAGCGGCTCTTTACCACGAACTATGTCTGTATTGTCCGCCGCGATCACCCAACGATTGGCGAGCGCTTGACAAAACAACAATTTCTGAATGCGTCCCATGCTGTCACGGATGCAGAGGGAAGCGGACATTATGTGGTGGAGAAACAGCTCGCGCGCGTGGGCGTTCAGAGCATTGGATTGCGCACAACCAGCTTTCTGGCGCTGCCAGCGATCGTCGCGTCGAGCAATATGATTGCTACCGTGCCTAGACCATTGGTGGATGCGTCGTCAGCCCACATCCGGGTCTTGGACTTACCTTTCCCGTTCCCCGGGCTGGAGATCAAGCAAATCTGGCACGAACGTTTCGACAATGATCCAAGCAATCGCTGGCTCAGAAATTGCTGCGCGGGTCTCTTCCAGAAATGAGAATGTTCGTCTCTGAGATCGTATTTACTCGCCGCGATAGAAGGCGCCGCTACGCTGTCCCTCGTATCGACACAACGAGCTTTCCGATCGCTTGGCGCTCGGCAAGCGCAGCAATCGCCTTGCCGGCGTCTTCGAGCGGGTAGACTGTCGGTTGGAGGGGGGACAATGTCCCTTCGCTGACCCATTTGATCACCTCGGTCATGCTGGCCATCATGGCCGCAGGATCTCGTTCCACCGCGGCGCCCCAGAACACGCCGACAACCTGAGCGCCTTTAAGTAGTGGCAGATTTAGCGGAAGGTTGGGGATGCCGGCTGCAAAGCCGATCACCAGATAACGGCCCTCCCATTTGATCGCGCGGAACGCCGGCTCGGCGTAAGCTCCGCCGACCGGATCATAGACCACGTCCGCACCTTCCGGACACGCGGTTTTGAATTGCGCGGCCAGCACGCGCTGATCCACGTCAGTCGTTGCATAGACAATGACATCATCCGCGCCCGCTGCGCGCGCCTTCTCCGCCTTTGCTTCGGAAGAAACGGCGGCCACCACTCGAGCGCCCATCCGCTTGCCAAGCTCGACCGCTGCCAAGCCAACCCCGCCGCCTGCACCGAGCACCAGCAATGTCTCGCCGGGTTGCAGCGCCGCCCGATCCCGCAGGGCATGATAGGAGGTGCCGTAGGTGAGCAGCATTGATGCGGCCAGTTCAGAACTGACGCCATCCGGCACTGGAATCGCCCGTCCAGGGTCGACGAGCGCCTTTTCGGCCAGGCCGCCGGCCTTAAGTTGCGCCACGACGCGCATTCCCTCGCTGAACCCTTCGACTCCCTGGCCAACGCTCGAGACACGGCCGCAAATTTCTATTCCGGGCGCGAAAGGGCGCTCGATCTTGAACTGATATCGGTCTTCGATCATCAGAACGTCAGGATAATTGATGCCGCATGCCTCGACGGCGACGCATATCTGCCCAGAACCCGCCGTAGGCTCAGGCAGTTCCGCGAGTTCCAGCGTCTCGGGTGGTCCACAGACTCGACTTACCAAAGCGCGCATTCGTCACTCCGTGCAGAAAAATTTATCGATAGGTTGGAAAGCGCGCGACCCGCGTTGGCCTGTTCCGCCAGCATCAGTAGGACGTCACGCCTTCTCGCCTATCCAAACTCAGCAATGCCGCCTGCAATCAGGCTTTCGCCAATTCGACCGGATTCATGAGGCTGCCGATCCCTTCTCCGAAGACTTCCACGACATCGCCCGGCTTCATGAACACCTGCGGATTACGCGCAAAGCCGACGCCAGATGGCGAACCGGTAGTGAGCACATCGCCCGGTTGGAAGCGGAACCAACGCGAGAAAAAAGCGATTACCTCGGACAATTTGAAGATCAAGTCGTTGGTGTTGGCCGATTGCATCAACTCGCCATTGAGCCGCGTTCCGATCGAGACATTGTGAGGATCGGGGATCTCATCCTTCGTCGTAATGACGGGACCGATCGGACAGAAGGTCGGGAATTGTTTGCCGAAGATGTTCTTATCCGACAGTTCGCAGCTACGGTTAGGATCACCGCCCTTCAACGAAGCGATATAATCCCCGGCCGCGTAGCGGGAGCTGACATCGTTAATCATCGTATAGCCCGCGATGTGATCGAGCGCTTCGCCTGCGCCGACATTATAGCAGGTGCGTCCGAACACGCAGGAAAATTCACATTCGAAATCCACCATATCCGGCTCATGGGTCGGAAGAAGGATGGGATCGCGCGGACCGGTCACCGACTGGAGCGACTTGAGAAAACCCCTCGGCTCCGACGGGCCTTTCACCTTCATTTCCGCCTGATGCGCACCATAGGCGGCACCAGTCGACAAAACGATCTTAGGCATCACCGGCAAGGCGAGTTGCGCGTTGCCGGCCGGGACCACCGCATTTGCAGCCCTCAGCCTGTCGTTGATAGAGTCCGATCCCGTTTCGATCTGGTCGACCAGGCGGCGTACATTTGCGACTTGTGGTGCTCTATCATCCAGGAGATCGACCACCGAACCTATTGGGGCGCCACTCAGGATCTGATGCTCCGCCGCCACCGTAAGATCGACGAAATCGCCATTCGTGAGACAAACGGCGGGGCGCTCAGCGCCTGAAATCCGCAATGTCGCTAGTTTCATATACCAATCTCCCAAATTTCCATTCAGGTCGATCTGCGCCCGCGCGCAACGACCCAGTGGTGCCGATGTTGTCGTTGAAGCCTTTCTTCATGCAATAGAACCGGGTCGGACATTTGCAAAGTCGATATGGCGGATATCTTGCATTCGTACTTCGAATAAAGCTCCTCGACCAGTCAGCGAGCACTGATGAAGGCCGGTACGTACAAATCATTGATAATATTGAACTCTGAAACCTCGATTGGCGCGCGGCCGCCCTCCGTCATATCTATCAATGCAATCCAAGCATGGGGTGGGGCGTTATGTCCTTAAGACCGATCACGCACTCCCACTGGGGTGCCCGCTAGAGATCCAGCCGCCGGGGAGATTATATTGTCGGTGAAGCAGCACGGCATAGCCCAACCCGTAAGTGTGCCGTTGCCCGTTGTGGTGCCTGTCCCTTTACCAATGCCCTAAGCTCGTTCCTCAGTTCTAGACCGGCACCGACGTCGTATATTTGATCTGCGCGAGGGCGAACTGGGAGGAGCCTGTCGCCACCGAGGGGTGGCGCAGGACCGTTCGCATCAGAAAGCGGCTATAGTCGTCGACGTCAGCCACGAGCACGAGCAGCAGATAATCCCAGTCGCCGGACGTCGCATAGCATTCCATGATCTCGGGCCGTGTGCGGACAAAGTCCTCGAACGCCTGAACATGCTCGGCAGCATGGCTTTTCATCTTGAGGTGGCAAAGCACATGTACGCCGCGCCCTAGCCTGGCCGCGTCCACGAGACGGACATGCCCGCCAAGTATTCCGTCCGCTTCAAGCGCGCGGACCCGCCGCCAGCATGAGGCGGTCGAGGCGCCGACCCGCTCGGCGAGTTCCGCATTACTGAGCGATGCGTCCGCCTGTAATTGCGCCAGGATCTTTCGATCGATGAGGTCGAGCCGTGTGGTTTCCTTCATGGTTATCTCAATCCGCTTGTCATCTCAGCCTTTGAAGGCGGAAAAATTTATCATAATTGGCGCTAACCTAAATAGTTTTAATCGAAATTGGGGAAATTTCCGCACGAATTGAAATCAAAATTCAGCGCTCCGTGCTAAGCTGATTTCATGGAGGTTAGCGCTGTTCCGCCCAAGGGCGTCGGTGCGGATTGGACCGTGCCTCAGCATTGGGAGTCTTACACGCCCGCCGAGCATGCCGTTTGGGACAGTCTGTTCGCGCGCCAGGCACGGGTGTTGCAGGATCGCGTCACGCCCGCCTTTCTCCAAGGGCTTGATATATTGCGGTTGTCCAGGCCGGGTATCCCGGATTTCGCGGAACTCAATGAGCGACTGGCGGGCGCGACCGGTTGGCAGGTCGTCGCGGTGCCCGGTCTTGTGCCGGAGCCAGTGTTTTTCGAACACCTTGCCAATCGCCGCTTCGTTGCCGGGCGCTTCATTCGCGCGGCCGATCAGCTTGACTATCTGGAGGAACCTGACGTCTTTCATGATATTTTCGGCCATGTGCCGCTTTTGGCCAATCCCACATTCGCAGATTACATGCAGGCTTATGGCGAAGGCGGGCGGCGTGCGACGCGGTTGGGTATGATCGACGCATTGGCGAGGCTTTACTGGTACACGGTCGAATTCGGCCTGGTTCGCGATGGCGATGGATTGAAGCTCTATGGCGCTGGAATCGTTTCGTCTTATGGCGAATCCGTCTTTGCATTGGACGATCCCTCGCCGCATCGCCTCGGCTTCGATCTCGAGCGGGTGATGCGGACCCGATATCGGATTGACGATTATCAGCAGAACTATTTCGTGATCGACAGCTTTGAGGATCTGCTGGCGCAGACCCGTGATGTCGATTTTGGACCGCTCTACGAGCGAATCCGTGTCATGAAAGATATAGAGGTTGCCGAGTTGCTGGCGTCGGACCGCATAATCCACAGAGGTACGCAAGCCTATGCGCATGCAAAGCAGATGTCGGCCTGATCAGGAGACAACAGCATGACGGAACCCTCCGGCCACGATAACCCGCTAGGGCTCGACGGTTTCGAATTTGTCGAATTCACCGGCCCGGATCCCGCAGCACTGGCGGCGTTGTTCGAGGCAATGGGCTTCACGCATCTTGCCGATCATCGCTCGAAGAACGTCCGCCGCTACAATCAGGGCGACATCAATTTCATCCTCAACATGGAGCCTTCCGGCCAGGTCGCCGATTTCCGGGCCGCGCATGGGCCGAGCGCGAATGCCATGGCGTTTCGCGTGCACGACGCCGCGCGGGCATTCGAGGAAGCGGTCAAGCGGGGTACCAGGCCTGTTGCCGGCCCGGTCGGCCCCATGGAGCTCAACATTCCGGCCATCGAAGGGATCGGGGGCTCCAATCTCTATCTGGTCGATCGCTATGGTGCGCAGGAGATCTACGATGTCGATTTCCGGGCGGTGGACGGTGCGACGAAGAACGATCGCTCCGTCGGCCTGCATACGCTCGATCATCTTACGCACAATGTCCGGCGCGGCCGGATGAACCATTGGGCAAGCTTCTACGAGCGCATCTTCAATTTCCGCGAGATCCGCTATTTCGATATCGAAGGGCAAGCGACGGGCTTGTTCTCCCGGGCGATGACCGCGCCCGACGACAAGATCCGCATCCCGCTGAACGAAAGCCAGGACGAGCACAGCCAGATCGAGGAATTCCTTCGGGAATATAAAGGCGAAGGTATTCAGCATCTCGCGCTGGCAACCGACGATATTTTCGCGACGGTGGACAGGCTGCGCGCCAACGGCGTCCGCTTCCAGGATACGCCCGACAGCTATTTCGACCTGATCGACACGCGCCTGCCAGGCCATGGCCACGACGTCGCGGAGCTGCGCAAACGCCGTATCCTCATCGATGGCGCGCCGGAAACTGGCGGCGGCATCTTGCTGCAGATTTTTACCGAGAATATGGTAGGTCCAATCTTCTTCGAGATCATCCAGCGCAAGGGAAATGACGGGTTCGGGGAGGGCAATTTCAAGGCCTTGTTCGAAAGCCTCGAACTCGATCAGATGCGGCGCGGGGTCATTCCAATGGGAGACCAAGCATGATAACGCCCTTTTCAGTCTCGCGTATCCACCATGTCGCCTATCGCTGCCGCGACGCGAAGCGGACGGTGGACTGGTACGAACGCGTGCTCGGCTTCGCGTTCATGACGGCATTCGCCGAGGATCATGTGCCTTCGACTGGAGAGGAAGACCCGTACATGCACGTGTTCCTTGATGCAGGCGCGGGCAATGTGCTCGCCTTCTTCGAGCTTCCCGGACAGCCCGAGATGGGGCGCGACCTGAATACGCCGCAGTGGGTGCAACATATCGCCTTCAAGGTGCCTGACATGAGCTCGCTGCTCGCCGCAAAGGCCCATATCGAGCAACAGGGGGTCGATGTGCTCGGCCCGACCTATCACGGCGTGTTTCAATCGATCTACTTTTTCGATCCCGACGGCCACCGGCTGGAACTCGCGTGTGATATCGGCACACAGGATCAGTATGACGAGCTCGCCCGCGTCGCGCCGCTGATGCTCGAGGAATGGAACCGGACGAAGAAGGCGCCGCGCCATGCGGACTGGCTGCACAAGGCGCCTGCCGCGTGAAGCTGGCCAGCCTGAAGGGCGGACGGGATGGTTGCCTTATCGTCGTGTCGGATGATCTTTCCCGCTATGCCGAAGCGACGAATATCGCCCTGACCTTGCAGGCGGCGCTCGACGACTGGGATTTGCTTTCCCCGAAGCTCGAAGCCTTGGCGGCGAATCTGGAGAAAGGAATCGTCGCCGGTGCCCCGTTCGACGAGAGCTTGGTCGCCGCCCCCCTGCCGCGTGCCTATCAATGGGCCGACGGCTCGGCTTATGTGAACCATGTGGCGCTTCTCCGTCAGGCGCGCGCCGCCGATATGCCCGAGAGTTTCTGGCTTGACCCGCTGGTCTATCAGGGCGGCTCGGATGGTTTCCTGGCGCCGCGCGATCCAATTTCTCTCGCCCGCGAGAGCTGGGGCTGCGACATGGAAGCGGAAGTCGTGGTGGTGACGGGTGATGTGCCGCAGGGGGCAAGCCGCGAGGATGCCCTGCGCCAGATTCGGCTGATCGGCCTGGTGAACGACGTGTCGCTGCGGAATTTGATCGCCGCCGAACTCGCGAAGGGCTTTGGCTTCTACCAATCGAAGCCCGCAAGCGCGCTTTCGCCACTGTTCGTGACGCCCGCCGCGCTGGGCGAACGCTGGCGCGAGGGCAAGCTGCACGGCGCGCTCAATGTCGACCTCAACGGCCGGCCGTTTGGCCGGGCGGACGCGGGCGTCGACATGACCTTCGATTTCGGCACGCTGATCGCGCATCTGGCGAAGACGCGATCGCTCGGCGCCGGTACGATCGTCGGCTCGGGCACCGTGTCGAACCGTGATGCCGCAGGCGGCCCTGGCCGCCCGGTCATGGAAGGCGGCGTAGGTTACAGCTGCATCGCCGAGGTCCGCATGGTTGAGACGATCTTGCGCGGCGAGCCCGAGACGCCGTTCCTTAAATATGGTGATCACGTCCGGATCTGGATGGAAGGCGCACACGGTCAAACGATCTTCGGAGCCATCGATCAGTCTGTCGGAGCCCTGACGAGGCCGGACCCTAGTTTCCGGTGAAGTTCGGCTTCCGCTTCTCGATGAAGGCGGCGATCGCCTCGCGATTGTCGTCGGTCGCGTGAGCAATCGCCTGCATGGCGGCGGACAGATCGAGCACGGTGTTGAGGCTGTTGCCATGGCCCTCCCACAGCAGGCGCTTGGTCATACGCACCGCGTGGGGCGGATTGGCCGCGATACGATCGGCGAGCTTGCGGGCTTCGACAAGCAGCTCGGCGTCGGGTACGATCTTGGAGACCAGTCCGATCGTCAGCGCTTCGCGCGCGTCGATCATGTCGCCGGTCAGCGCCATCTCGGCGGCCTTGGAAAAGCCGATCACGCGCGGCAGCAGCCAGGCGCCGCCATCGCCCGGAATGATTCCGAGCTTGACGAAGCTTTCGGCGAAGCGGGCGCTCTCGCCCGCGATACGAAGATCGCACATGCAGGCAAGGTCGCAGCCTGCACCGATAGCCGGGCCGTTGACCGCCGCGATCACCGGCACTTCGAGCGCCGCGAAACGGATTGGAAGCCGCTGAATGCCACGCCGGTAATTGAGACGGGTGCGGGCGGGCAGGGAATCGCTGAGGCCTCCCGGCTGACCAAATTTCTTGAGGTTGCCGCCAGAGGAAAAGGCCGATCCCGCTCCGGTCAGGATCGCCACGCGCGCTTCGCGGTCGTCATCCAGCCGATCGAGCGCGGTCACGATCGCATCGACGACATCATTGTCGGAAATCGGGTTGCGGAGTTCCGGCTGATTAAGGGTCAGCGTAACCACGCCACCGTCGCGCTCGTACAGAATCGGATCAGCCATGGAGCACGCTCAGGATTTCTTGCCGGCAAGAAGCAGGGGATGGGTGGGAAGATCAGCCAATGCCTGCTCGATTTCCTTGCGCGCCGCGCCGCGCGTGGCGCCCGTCATGAAGGTGAGAAAGCCGCGCACGAGATTAAGCAGGAACGCTTCATCCTCCATCAGCCCCTCGGCCCAGGCATTGGCGAGTCCGTAGCGGAAGGTGACGAGCGAACTGATCAGTTCGTCCGGATCGATCCAGGGCTGAAGCTGGCGTCTGGCGCGTAGTGCCCTAATCCAGGGCTCATGCGATTCTGCCGCGATGGCGTAGATCGCGTCGCGGATATCCGGATCGACGTCATGCGCATGATAGATGTTCATCAGCGCTCGGGCATAGTTACGGATTTCGAGGTTGCGGCGTGCGACGACCACCAGACGCTCGATCATTCGCTCGAGCGTCTGATCAGGCGTCGAATAGTGGATACGGCTGGCATAGTCCTCGAAATATTGATGGATAGCCGCCGCGACGAGCCGCTCCTTGCTCTGGAAGGCATTGTAGAGCGTGCGCTTGGCAACCTCGGCCCGGCGCGCGACCTCGTCCATGCTCAGGCTGGCGATACCGACGTCGCCGATCATGCGGCGCGTCTCATCCAATATACGATGGCGCCGCGCCTTGATCGACGGGCTGGAATAGCCAGCCCGACGCCCCGAAACACCCACGGGCGAATCCGCTTCTTCAGCCAGTGCGACGATAGCTTTTGGACCCTTTTTATTCGACATCGCCCAAGACTGCCACAGGTCCGACCGGCGTGACTAGTTTAATCTGCGTCGCAACCTGGATAAAAACAGCTTCCTCGTGCAATATCAGCGGGGCGGCAGGCGGATCGCGCCATCGAGGCGAATGTCCTCGCCGTTCATATAGGCGTTGGAGATGAGCGCCGGCGTCAGCTCGGCAGAATTCGAACCGTTCGCCCTGAGCTTGTCGAAGGGCTCTCTTCTTTTTCGCGGAAGAAGGAAGGGCTTCGACAGGCTCAGCCGGAACGGAAGTTCAGATCGCGGCGTCGACCTTCGACAGGTTCGCCTCCTCCGGCGTCTCGATGATCGCGGTGGCGGTGTGCGCCAGGTGTCGCAAGGTCGCGTCCGACGGCCAGGTCGAATGGGCGCGCGTGGTATCCGACAGCGCGGTCTGCCGGAGCGCGAGCATCATGGCTATATAGCCGCCGAGGAACATCAGTCGCTGGTTCTTGAGCGGGGTGGGGATCGGCGGCATCAGCCGGCGGAGATGCGCGAGGCAGCGCTGATAACCCCGATTCCATTTGTTGCCGATCGCATCCAGAAACAGATCCCGGTGAGTCATGTTGAGCATCACCGTGAAGCGCAGATAGCAATCGTCCTGATCGTCTCCGAATGGCTCGATCGAGGGATAAATGATCGTATCGACCACCTCGCGCACCGTCTTCGGGCCGCCAGCCGCCTCGATCGCATCGAGGCGGCGGTTGCGGCGTTCGTCGATGATCTTTGCCCCGTCGATGATGATCTCGCGGACCAGCGCTTCCTTCGATCCGAAATAATAGCCGACCGCGCCATGATTCTTCTGTCCGGCGGCGGTGGCGATTTCGCGGACGGTAACGCCGTCGACGCCACGCTCGGCGAACAGCTTGAGCGCGATCGCCTTGATCATATCGGACGATTCCGATCGGGGCTTGGCGTTGCTGTGAACCCTTAGTCTGGCCATGGAGGTAGTTTCCCATTGCTGTTCCGCTACGTCAACTGTATTATCCATACGATTTATTTTTCGGACGAGACGATGTCCACATGAGTGAGTCTGTTACCGCCGCGAGAGCCGCGCCAATGTCGGGAGGCGGCCGGAACGGCCGGGAACTGGGCGCCTGGTGGATGGTGTTTGCCGTGTTCCTCATGTACGTGCTCGCCTGGCTCGACCGGCTCATCATCAGCATGATGGTGGGGCCGATCAAGGAATCGCTCGCGCTCAGTGATTTCCAGATGAACTTTGTGCTGGGGCCGGCTTTCGCCATCTCCTATGCGATCTTCGGCATGCCGCTGGGCTGGGCGGCGGACCATTATGCGCGGCGCTGGGTGATCTTCGGGGGCATTCTGACCTGGACGCTCGCAACGGTCGCCTGCGGCTTCGCGAATTCGTTTCCGGCGCTGATGATTTGCAGGATCTTCGTGGGGATCGGCGAAGCCGCGCTGCTGCCCGCCGCCTATTCGCTGATCGCGATAAGTTCGACTCGCAGCAATATGCCGGCGCCCCGATCGCGCATTATGCCGGGGTGAACGTGGTCGGCAGCAATCCAGCCGGCTTCCCGCGCTGGCGCGGCAATCTGACGGTTGATTACACCAACGTCCCTTCGGCGTGACCGTCTCCGAGCAATATCGGCAAGATGCGTCTGGATATTCCGGGCAGCCCGGCACGGATCAGGTTCGTGGACGATAGTGTGAGCGCGGTCTTCTATACTGATCTCGCCGTCCGCTTCACGATCCCCCAAGGCAGCGACAATTTCGAGCTGTTCGGCAACGTCAACAATGTGTTCGACAAGAAGCCGCCGCTCATTCCAGGCACTGTGCCGGGCGTGAACCTGCCCACGAATATCGCGGTCTATGACTTCATCGGCTGCGCCTTCACGGCGGGCGTGCGGTTCAAGTTCTGATCAAACGTGCCTCCAAACCCCGGCCACGGCCGGGGGTGCGCATTGCCTGATGGGACGGATTTCAGTCCAGATCGCGTGCAATATCGGGCTTGCGGAGCAGGGCGCCGATGCGGTCCCCTTCGTCGAAGCTTTCATCCGCAAGGAATTTGAGCTTCGCGGCATATTTGGTGTTCACCCGCCGCGCGACCTCGCTCTGGAGATAGGCGGTGTTGGTGCGCAGCGCCTTGAGCACCGCCTCTTCGTCCGCCCCCAGCAAGGACTTCACGAACACGGTCGCGTGCCGCAGGTCCGGCGACATGCGGACCTCGGTGACGGAAACGGTGTGCGACGCCAGCGTCACGTCATGGACGTCGCCGCGCATCAATATATCCGATAGTGCATGCCGAACCTGCTCGCCAACGCGGAGCAGACGAACCGAGCGGCCTTCAGGCGTTTCGTTGCGACGCATGTTTTGCTCCCTTCGGTCGGGCCGGAACCGCTAGGTCGCACAAGCGACGAACCTAAAGCGTTCGTTCGCGCATCTCGACTTCGAAGGTTTCGAGATAGTCGCCCGGCTTGATGTCGGTGTGGCTTTCGAAGGTCACGCCGCATTCGAGGCCGGCGCGAACTTCCGCCACGTCGTCCTTGAAGCGCCGGAGCGACGCGATCGAGCCGTTGTAGATGATGACATCCTCGCGAGTGATGCGCGCACGCAGATTCTTGCGGATGAAGCCTTCGGTGACGAGCAGGCCCGCCGCCTTGCCATGCTTGCCCGCCGAGAAGACCTCGCGGACCTCGGCGCGGCCGACGACCGTTTCGAATGCTTCCGGCCCGAGCTGGCCCGCCATCGCGGCGCGGATCTCGTCGAGCAGATCGTAGATCACGTCATAATATTTGAGCGCCACCTGGTTCCGCTCGGCGATCTCGCGCGCCTTGGCATTGGGGCGGACGTTGAAGCCGATGATCGGCGCCCGGCTCGCTGAAGCGAGCGTGACGTCGCTCTCGGTGATTCCACCGACGCCCGAATGCAGGATGCGCACGCGGATATCGTCGGTCGAGATCTTGTGGAGCGAGCCGACGATCGCCTCGACCGAGCCCTGGGCGTCGGCCTTGACGACGACGGGATACTCCATCGCCTGCTTTTCCTTAAGCGCCGAGAACATGGACTCGAGGCTGGCAGGAGCGGCGGTGGTGCGAGCCTTGAGCAGGACCGATGAACGATAGGCCGCGACTTCGCGGGCACGCGCCTCATTCTCGACGACCGAAAGCTGGTCGCCTGCCGATGGCACGCCGGAGAGACCGAGCACCTCGACCGGCGTCGATGGACCGGCTTCCTTCACCTGGTTACCCTTATCGTTGACCATCGCGCGGACCTTGCCGCTTTCGGCGCCGACAACGAAGATGTCGCCTACCTTGAGCGTGCCGCGCGTCACCAGGATCGTCGCGACCGGGCCTCGGCCCTTGTCGAGCGTCGCCTCGATCACCGTGCCTTCCGCCATGCGGTCGGGATTCGCCTTGAGTTCAAGCAGCTCGGCCTGAAGCTGAATCTTCTCGATGAGTTCGTCGAGGCCAGTCCTCTTGAGCGCGGAGACTTCGACATCCTGCACTTCGCCGCCCATATATTCGACCTGGACGTCGTGCTGGAGCAGTTCCTCGCGAACCTTCTGGGCGTTGCCGCCCGGCTTGTCGACCTTGTTGATCGCCACGATCATCGGCACGCCGGCCGCCTTGGTATGGTTGATCGCCTCGATCGTCTGCGGACGGATGCCGTCATCGGCGGCGACCACGATCACGACGATGTCGGTCACATTGGCGCCGCGCGCGCGCATGTCGCTGAATGCCTCGTGGCCTGGCGTATCGAGGAAGGTGATCTTGGAACCATCCTTCATCGTCACCTGATAGGCGCCGATATGCTGGGTGATGCCGCCGGCCTCGCCGCTCACGACATCGGTGCCGCGCAATGCGTCGAGCAGGCTGGTCTTGCCGTGGTCAACATGGCCCATGATCGTGACGACCGGCGCACGCGGCTGCAGCGTATTCTCGGGATCGACCTCCTCATGGCTGGTGAGGTCGATGTCGGATTCGGAGACGCGCTTGATGTTATGCCCGAATTCGGTGACGAGCAGCTCGGCGGTGTCCTGGTCGATCGTCTGGTTGACGGTGACCGGCATGCCCATCTTGAACAGCGCCTTGACCAGATCGGCGCCACGTTCCGCCATACGATTGGCGAGTTCCTGCACCGTGATTGCCTCCGGGACAACCACGTCGCGGACCTGTTTGGCCTGTACGGTACCGCTCTGGTGCGCGCGCTTGTCCTTTTCGCGGGCACGCTTGAGCGCTGCGAGCGAGCGGGCACGGGCGCCGCCTTCGTCGTCGAGCGCGCGGGTGACGGTGAGCTTGCCGGATTGGCGGCGTTCGTCACCACCGCGGCCGCGCGAGGGGCGGGCAGGGGGTTCAGGCCGCTTGGCTGGGCTGACCGGGGTGAAACGGCGTGGCGCGACGGTGGCTCGGCCCTCTTGTTCTTCGGCTTCAGCGGCTTCGATCTCTTCTTCAGGAACGAGCAGCGCGGTTTCAGCCTCAGCCGGCACTGCCTGTACGGCCGCGTCGGCGGCGGCACGGGCTTCGGCTTCGGCGCGGCGATTTTCGTCAGCGCGGCGGCGTTCTTCTTCACTCGCTTCGGCACGTGCCTGCTCGTCGCGGCGACGTGCGTCTTCCAGTGCTGACAGACGCGCTTCCTCGGCCTCACGCAGCAGCTTCGCCTGAAGTTCCTGGCGCGATTGCAGGTCGTTCTGTGGAGCACGCGGCGCGGCGGGGCGCGGCGGGGGCGCGACCTCGCGGACTGGCGGCGGTGCCTCGACCTTCGCTTCGGGTGCGGGCGCGGCCTCGCCTTCGCCGGGCTTGCCCAGGATCCGCCGGCGCTTGACCTCGACCACGACAGTGTTCGAACGGCCATGGCTGAAGCTCTGCTTCACCTTGCCGGTCTCGACTGTACGCTTGAGGCCGAGCGGAGCCCGCATTCCCAGCTTTGGTTTTTCGTTGTCGCTCATCTGAAACCCGAACCCTTCACTTCACCTGCTACGCCGCTTGACCCTGCGAAGAAGCTTCGCAAGGCCCCGCGTCATCGTCCCGTCCAATAAATCCGCGCCACCGCGTCAACGAGTCGGACACGCGCGCGGCTGCAGCCGGCGCGATCAGCGCGATGTGTACAACATTTTCGCGCCCCAACGCCATCGACAATATGGCCCGGCTCGTCGGAATTACCAGCCCCCGATAGCCGCTATTCTCGAGGCCGAGTCCCACCCGCAGCGCCTGATCAAGCTTGCGCGTACCGTCGCTGGCCGCGTCGGCGGCGTGCAGCAGCAAAGCGACGGCGCCTTTGCGCGCCGCTTCGGCAATCTTCTCGCTGCCAGTTAGCAGAGTGCCTGCCCTGGCCTCGAGACCAAGCCGGTCGAGGGAAGCCTTGGCCAGTGCTTCCTCGATCTTTTCCGGCAGGTCGGCGGGGATCTCGACCGCAGTTTTGAAGGCGCGGGAGAGCGCGCCTTTCAGCTTGCCCTTGGCTATCGCCAATTCAAGCGCGGCGCGGTCGACTCCGATCCACGCGCCACGCCCGGGCGCCTTTGCGCGCACGTCGGGCGCGACGATCCCGTCCGGCCCCAGTGCGAGCCGGATCAGCCCCGCGCGGGGCGCCCGTTCGCCGGTGAGGACGCATTTGCGGATGGGCGTGTGTTCACTCTCCTTCCGCTCGCCGGAGGGGCGGAGTGTAGGCACGCCGTCATCTTCAGCGGCATCGCCCGTAATTGGCGTATGCCCTCCCCTCAATCCCCTCCCGCGAGCGGAAGGGGAGGCCTCAACGCGATCTGCCTTTACCGTCTCATTGGGAGGTTTCCGCATGCGCGTCCTCCCCGGCCTCGTCCTCGAACCAATGCGCGCGCGCGGCCATGATGATCTCGTTGCCCTGCTCTTCGCTCAGGCCATATTCGGCGAGCACCCCACCCTTGTCTTCCTGACGGGGGATGGCATTCTCGGCCCGGCGGCGCGGCTCGGCGCGCTTTTTCTGCACCAGTTCGTCAGTCGCGAGATCGGCGAGATCGTCGAGCGTCTTGATGCCTGCCTTGCCGAGCGTGACCAGCATCGCCTCGGTCAGATAGGGCATCTCTGCAAGCGCGTCCTCGACGCCCAATGCCTGACGCTCGGCGCGGGCTGCAGCCTCACGGCGCTCCAGTGCTTCCTGGGCGCGGCTCTGCAGTTCGGAGGCCAGTTCCTCGTCAAAGCCCTCGATCGCGGCCAGTTCCTCGGCCTCGACATAGGCGACCTCTTCCAATGCGCCGAAGCCTTCGGCCACCAGAAGCTGGGCCAGCGTCTCATCCACATCCAGCTCGGTTTGGAACATCTCGGAGCGCTCTACGAACTCGCGCTGGCGCTTCTCGCTCGAATCCGCTTCGGTCATGATGTCGATCGCCGATCCGGTGAGCTGGCTGGCGAGGCGAACATTCTGACCACGGCGGCCGATGGCCAGGCTGAGCTGGTCATCGGGAACGACCACCTCGATCCGGCTATCCTCCTCGTCAATGACGACGCGGGCAACCTGCGCAGGCTGAAGCGCGTTGACCACGAAGGTGGCAAGGTCGGGCGACCAGGGGATGATGTCGATCTTCTCGCCCTGCATCTCCTGCACGACCGCCTGAACGCGGCTGCCTTTCATGCCGACGCAGGCGCCGACCGGATCGATCGAGCCATCATGCGAGATAACGCCGATTTTGGCGCGGCTGCCCGGGTCGCGGGCGGCTGCCTTAATCTCGATAATGCCGTCGTAGATTTCAGGCACTTCCTGCGCGAACAGCTTCTTCATGAAATCGGGGTGCGCGCGGCTCAGGAAGATCTGCGGGCCGCGGTTCTCGCGCCGGACGTTGAGGATCAGCGAACGGATTCGATCGCCGACGCGGACGACTTCGCGCGGGATCTGCGCATCGCGGCGGATCACACCCTCGGCGCGGCCGAGATCGACGACGATGTGGCCGAACTCGACGCGCTTGACCACGCCAGTGATGATCTCGCCGACGCGGTCCTTGAACTCCTCATGCTGGCGCTCGCGCTCGGCGTCGCGCACCTTCTGGAAGATCACCTGCTTGGCTGCCTGCGCAGCGATGCGGCCGAATTCGATCGGGGGCAGGGGATCGACGATGAAGTCGCCGACCGACGAATCCTTCTGTAGCTTCTGCGCGTCGGCGACCGAGACCTGTTTGAAATAGTCGTCGACCACCTCGACCACCTCGACCACGCGCCACAGCCGCATGTCGCCCGTTTTCGGATCGATCTTGGCGCGAATGTCGTTCTCGGCGCCATAGCGGGCGCGGGCGGCGCGCTGGATCGCGTCCTCCATCGCCTCGATCACGATCTCGCGGTCGATCAGCTTCTCGCGCGCTACGGAATCCGCGATGGCGAGCAGTTCGGCCTTGTTGGCGGAAATGGCGGTGGCCATGTCTTTCTTACCCTTCTTCTGAAATCCTGTCCGCGCCCTCGATTGAAAGCGGGGCGGTTGCCTTTATGAGAGCATCGGTCAGGATCAGCTTGGCGCTGGCGATGCCCGTCAGCGGCACGGTGATCTCACCGACCTTGTTTACATCAAAACGGACCTCGTCGCCATCGCGCGCCACGATCCGTCCATCGAACTGCTTGCGGCCCGCGACTGGCTGGCCGAGCTTCACCCGGGCATCGAAGCCGGACCAATCCGAATAATCCTGCGGCCGGGTCAAGGGGCGGTCGATGCCGGGAGAGCTGACCTCGAGCCGATAGCTTTCCTCGATCGGATCCTTGGCATCCAGCACATCCGAAATGCGGCGGCTGAGTGCTTCGCAATCTGCGAGGTCGAGCTGGCGGGTGTCGGGCCGTTCCGCCATGATCTGCAGGGTCGGATCGGTCTTGCCGCCAAACATCGCCACGCGTACGAGCGCGAGCCCAAGCGCTTTCGCCTCAGGTTCGATCAGCTTCGTCAGCACCGCGATATCGGTCATACACCTCGTTTCACATATGTTTCGACCCGCCGGAGCCTTGCGGCCCCGACCTCGGCAGAGTTACCAATGTCGAGAGAACAGCGCCGCTATACGTCAAGCGGCGGCCGTGGGCAACAAGGGAACGTGCGCCCCGTTGCGCGATTGATATGGAGTGCAAAATGAAGTCCGCAATGGCTGTTAGAAGCGTCGCTCTCATGCTTGCCCTCACCGTCGGAGGATGCAGCAAATCTGCCGATTCCAATGCAGCCGCCGCACCACGCCAATCGGGGCCGCCGTTCGGCGTTTCGGTCGTCGCGACGCTCGATCACCCCTGGGCAATGACCTTCCTGCCCGACGGTCGCATGCTCATCACCGAAAAGGGAGGGCAGCTTCGCATGGTCACGCAGGACGGAAAGATTTCCGATCCGCTCCACGGCGTTCCGGCAGTCGTGAATGCGGGGCAGGGCGGTCTTGCCGATGTCGTTCTTCATCCCGATTTCGCAAGCAACCAACTTGTATATCTGAGCTATGTCGAGCCGGGACCGGACGGCACAAGCGGGGCTGCGGTGGGTCGTGGCAAGCTGACCGAAGTCGGTATCGACCAGTTCGAGGTCCTTTGGCGGCAGGAGCCCAAGGTGGATGGCAACGGCCATTTCTCGGGCCGCCTCGCGTTCAGCCCAGACGGCTTCCTATTCATCAGCTCGGGAGAGCGTCAGAAATTCGAGCCTGCCCAGGACATGAACCAAAATCTGGGCAAGATTATCCGCCTCACCGATACCGGGGGCATTCCATCCGACAATCCGTTTTATGACCAGGGGCGCATCAAGGCGCAGATCTGGTCATCGGGACATCGCAACGTGCTCGGTCTCGCGTTCGATGGCGACGGCGGTCTGTGGGGCGTCGAAATGGGACCGCGCGGAGGAGACGAATTGAATTCCATCAAGGAAGGCCGCAATTACGGATGGCCGATCGTTTCCGAAGGCAATCATTATGATGGCCGGCGAATTCCGAGACATAGCAGCCGTCCGGACTTCGAAGTGCCCAAGATCAGTTGGAACCCGGTGATCTCACCCTCGAGCCTGATGTTCTATTCCGGCGAGATGTTTCCCCAGTGGAAGGGAAATGCTCTCATCGGCGGTCTTTCGAGCCAGGCATTGGTGCGGGTGAGCTTTGAGGACGGCGGCCCGCATGAAGTCGATCGCTATCCGATGAATGCCCGCATCCGCGAGGTCGAGCAGGGCCCCGACGGTGCGATCTGGCTGCTCGAGGACGGCGAGAGCGGTGGCCGCCTCGTAAAGCTCATCCCTCCCGCCGGAAAATAAATTCGCGATCCTTCCAGTCGCCGACCGGAAAGTCATATTCGCCGACCTTCTGGAAACCCGCCGCTGCGTAGATCGCCTGCGCGCGTAAATTGCCCGACCATACGCCCAGCCAGATCGGCCCGGGACGCGTCTCGCTCAGATAGTCGAGCGCCGTTGCGAGCAACTTGCCGCCGAGCTTAAGCCCCTGTGCCTCATTACGGACATAGAGCTGGTAAAGTTCGCCTTCATGGGGTCGGACGTCCGGATGCGGTAACTTGACGGGTCCGACATGCGCATGGCCGAGCAGGATGCCGTCCGCTTCGGCAAGCCAGCTCATCTTTTCCGGATCGCCTAGTTCGGCGGCGATCCGTTCGATTCCGTAATTGGCAGCTTCGAACCGGGCGATGTCCGCTGCCGGATAGGGAATGGCGAAGCCGCCGTCGACGAAGGTCTCGCGATAAGTCGCGCGCTTCAACGCTGCGAGCGCCGCGGCATCCTTTTCGCGAGCAGGGCGAATGATCGCGTTTATGGCCACTGGTTACGGCGGTGCCAGACCCTGGCACCCAAATTTCGACAACCCATAGGAAGTTCTGTGCGGCCGGTTGATTTTTGATTGTCTAAATTCGCATTAATAAGCACCGGGGAATCACCATCAATCGCGTCGCTGGATTTGGCAGCGCGTCAGCATGTAAGTCGCTACGGGAGATGTTGGAAGGGCGAGGTAGCCGGGTCTGGTATAGGGCTTCGAGTCAAGTATTAAACCTTGTGGTCGCGCTGGGTGGGCCTGTATCGCCGTGTCAATGCTGATCGCCGCCAGCTCGCCATTCCTGGCACAAGCAATTCAATAGATCTCGATTATAGCTTTCCGGATGAGCATAATGGCAGTGTCAGGGCGAATGGCGCGGTGTGAGCTTGCCCCCCATCGTACCCCCCGGCTCTCGGCTTCGACCGGATGACTCTTCAATTATATGGTGGCCCAAGACCATGGGACGTGCGCAACCAGCGCGCCCTGGAGAATTCGGGCCTCCTGATAATGAGCGGCGCGAGGGAGAGGAAGGCTGTGGGCACGGAATTTCGTCTGGGCAACCGCAAGGCGTTGGTGACGGGTGCCGCATCAGGCATTGGTGCGGCTGTAGCAGAAGCGCTTGTGGCGGCGGGGGCTGGCGTCGTAATCGCCGATATCGCGGAAGAGGCCGGTCGCGGCACGGCGGCCAAAATCGGCGGGCATTTCGTTAAGCTCGACGTCGCACGCGAAGAGGATTGGGAAAGCGCGATTCCCGAGGCTATCGCCGCCATCGGCGGACTGGACATCCTCATCAACAATGCGGGCATAGAAATATCGGCCCTCGCCATCGATGCCGACGCAGGGGATTTGCGCCGGATGTTCGACGTCAACGTCGTCGGCACGGCGCTGGGGATCAAACACGCCTTTCGCGCGATGCGCCCTGGAGGGGTGGCAGGGAAGGGGGGAGCGATAGTCAATCTCGCTTCGGTAGCCGCGACCATCGCCTTTCCCGGGATTTCGGGCTATTCGGCCAGCAAATCCGCAGTGGACCGCTTGACGCGCGTGGCGGCGGTCGAGTCCGGCAGGCTTGGGTATGGTGTTCGCGTCAACTGCCTCTACCCCGGCCTGATACCCACGGCGATGGGGGCCAAGCTTGCGACCGATATGGCGACGCTCAACCTTTGGCCGTCACCGGAAGCGGCTGTAACGGACGTGGTCGGGCTCACGCCGCTAGGGCGGCTTGGGCAGGTTTCGGACGTGGCGGACGCCGTCGTTTTCCTGTGCAGCGAAGGCGCGCGCTTCATCACCGGGATAGGGCTCCCGGTGGATGGGGGCATGGGCACCTGACTAAGTAAAATCTCCACAATCGAATCCGGGAATGAAATTATGAGCAAGAAGCCGGTCATTGTTTATGGCGCGTCTGGTTACACCGGTCGCCTCGTTTGCGAGTATCTGCGGGAACTTGGCATCCCTTTCATCGCTGCAGGTCGCGATGCGAAGCGCGTTCAGGAGGTGATGGACAAGGTTCCGGGCATCGAAACAGCGGACTACGAGGTAGTCGAAGTCGAGCACAGCGTTGCGGCGCTGACCGAGTTGTTCAAGGGCGCCAAGGTCGTTTGCAACATGGTCGGTCCCTTTATCAAATATGGGCCGGAGACGGTCCAGGCGTGCCTCGCGGCCGGTTGCCACTACCTCGACACCACGGGCGAGCAGGACTGGATGATGCTCGCGAAGGACGAATGGGGACAGGGCTTCGCGGAAAAGGGCCTGCTCCTCTCGCCCTGCGTCGCGCAGATGTACACGACCGGCGAGATCGCCGCGAACCTCGCGCTCGAGCATCCGGGCATGGACACGCTCGACATGCTGGTGCTGTGGAAGGGGTTCCCGACCTACGCTTCGGTGCAGACCATCTTCACGATCCTGAAGGCGGACTGGTTCTATCTCGAGAACAACCAATATGTCCAATGGCCCACGATGACGACGTTCGAGTGCAGCATCCCCGGCCAGCACCAGACAGCGCTCGCGACGCCCTGGGGCGGCACTTCGCATCCGCTCTGGTTCAAGGATGACCCGCGGGTCGCGACGGTCAAGGTGCAGGGCGGCGTTTTCGCGCGGGAGGTGATGGACAATGTCGTCGCCATGACCAAGATGATCGACACAGACATTAAGCCTCTGCCCTTTGACGAGCAGGAAGCGGCGCTATCGAAAATGGCAGACTCGATCCAGGCCGCCATGCCACCACGCGAAAATCCCCGACTCAATACCAGCATCGATTCGGTCTTTGCCTCAGGGCCGCTCGGTCGCGCGCATGTGCTGATCCACGGCAACTGCAATTATAAGCAGACAGCGCTTTTGCAGGCATGGTGCGCGATGAGCCTGCTCCAACAGCCGCCGCGCCGGCCGGGCTTTGCTTCAGCCTGCCAGAATTTTGGGCATCGCGAACTGCTTGGCGTGTTGCGTGCGTTCGGCCTGGTGATGAAGCCGATAATCACGGTCCACGACTGACCATGCGGATCGTCGATTGGCTCGACAAGGGAGCGTCGCTCGGTGACGACGCTCCCTGCCTCACGATGGATGGAAAGAGTCTGTCCTATCGGGAGGTACAGGGCTTGACGCATCGGGTGGCGCGCGGCCTGAATCAGAGTGGGATCACGCCGGGCAAGCATGTCGCGATCCTCTCTGGAAACGATCCGGTCGCCTTTGCCTGCGTTTTTGCCATTTCCCGTGCGGCCGCTGTTTGGTGCCCGATCAATCCGCGCAATGAAACGGCCGAAAACGCTTATATTCTCGACAATTTCGATTGTGCGGCCCTGTTTTTCCACTCGAAGTTCGCGGCCCTTGTCGATCGCCTGCGTGGCGAACTGCCGAAGATAGAACTTCTCGTCTGCCTCGATGCACCGCAGCCCTTCGCTCCGTCGCTCGATCAGTGGCTGGCAGGCATCAACGCCGATCCGTTCTCGGCTGTGCCTGCCAGCGATCTGGCGATGATCCCCGGCACGGGCGGAACGACCGGGCACCCCAAGGGCGTGATGCTCTCCAATCGCAACCTCGAAGCGATGACCGCGCTGACGCTGATGGGATATCCTTTCGAGGGTCGCCCGGTCTATCTGGCGATGGCGCCGCTCACCCATGCGGCCGGGGTGCTCGCCTTTCCGATCATGGCGCACGGCGGCGAGATCGTGATCATGCCGACTCCAGATATCGGAACGTTCCTGGCGCTGGCAGCGCGGCATCGCGTGACGCATACTTTCCTGCCTCCGACTCTGATCTACATGCTGATCGAGCATCCCGATCTGCGGGCGACCGATCTCTCGGCGTTGCAATGCTTCTGGTACGGCGCGGCACCCATCTCGCCCACGCGGCTGGAGGAAGCGATAGAAAAATTGGGGCCGATCATGGCGCAGCTCTTCGGCCAGACCGAGGCGCCGATGATGATCTCGATGATGGCGCCAAAGGATCATTTCAATCCCGATGGCTCGTTGGCCCGGCATCGCCTGCCTTCGGCCGGCAAACCGGGTCCGCTCGTGCATGTTGCGATCATCGACGGCGATGGCGAATTCGTGCCGCGGGGCGAGCGCGGCGAGATTGTCGTCAAAGGTTCGCTGGTGATGGACGGATATTATAGGAACGCCGCGGCTACCGCGGAGGCGACCATAGGTGGCTGGCACCGTACCGGTGACATCGGCTATCTTGATGACGACAATTTCCTCTACATCGTCGACCGCGCGAAGGACATGATCATCACCGGCGGGTTCAACGTCTATTCGGCTGAGGTCGAACAGACGCTACTCACCCATCCGGCGGTGCAGGACGGAGCCGTTTTCGGCCTTCCCGACGATAAATGGGGTGAGCGCGTCTGCGCGGTTGTGCAGCTTCGCAAGGGCCAAAGCGCCGATCCGCAGGAAATTATCGCATTCGTCAAGGCCGTGATCGGCAGTGTCAAGGCGCCGAAGCAGATCGACATCTGGGACGATTTGCCGCGTTCCAAGGTAGGTAAAGTCCTGAAGCGGGAAATCCGTGCCAGCATGTTGCAAGCCCTCTCACCTTAGGGCATAAATTTGGCTTCTCGTGCAGTTGGTCGACGGGAGAGCGAAAGCTGGCGAGTGGTCGATCGTTTGCATACACATGACGTCATCGTAGCTTCGTCGGAACTGACGCACACCAAGTTGGTGCCGCCGCGCTTGCCGCTCCGCTACGTCGCCCTCGATCGGCACGCGAAATGGCTGCAGTCGGTCCTGGCATTTCGCGTCACGCTCGTTCGCGCGGAAAGCGGTTACGGCAAGTCGACATTTTGTGCCGGCCTGCACTTCCTGCTGCGCAACCAGGGCTCGAATGTCGGCTGGGTTTCGTTTGCATCCGACGACGACAATCCCGACAGGGCGGTGTCATATATCGTCGCGGCGGTCCAGATGGCATTGCCAGAGGGGCGCCGCATGCCTGAATTCGGACCCGGTTGGCATTATGACGAACTCGTTCCACCGCAATCGATTGCCGCGCGCCTGATCAACGCCATCCATGCGTTCAACACACCTGTTCTTCTCTTTCTTGATGACCCGGATAAGCTGTCGCAGCCCTCCATCCTTCAATTCCTGAACTATCTCATGCTGCACGGGCCGGACAATCTGCACCTCATTCTATCGTGTCAGACGCAGCCTTCGCTGCCGTTCAGGCATCTGGCACAATACGACCAGTTGCTTCGCGTGGGCGCGGAGGAATTGTGTTTGTCCGACGCGGAAGCCGAAGCGCTGCTGACGCGAGATGGCGGCCATCTGGAATCGAGCGAGATCCGCCGCCTGAATACTGCGATGGGAGGCTGGGTTACCGGGTTGAAGATCGGCTCGGCTGCCATGCTCAACAATCGTGATGCCCTGAACGATATTGGCCTAGTGCAGCACGCCGCCCAATGGCTGAGCGACTATCTGGACGATAATATCTTTCAGCACCTCCCCTCGGAGACCCAGCGGTTTCTCATGCGGGTTTCAGCCGTTGAAGAGATGACAGCCCCGCTGTGTGGCGACTTATCGGAAATTTCTTCCGCGGAGGCTGGACGGCTGCTCTTGAGGCTCGCCGAGCAGAATCTCTTTGTTCAAAGGTTGGACGATTCCGGGATGAGATTCCGCATTCATCCGGTGTTCCGTTCATTCTTGCGAGAAAAGCTGGTGCTCGATGAGCCCGCGATGCTGCGCGAACTGCATCGCAGGGCTAGCCGCTGGTTTGCCGGTCAGGGTGAAGTCGCCGCCGCTATCGCCCACGCCCTTGATGGAGATGACACGGCCGCCGCTGCCGCTTTGGTCGATATCGCCGGCATGCCGATGGTGGAACGATCCGAAATCGTTACCTTGCTTAGCTGGATCGCGCGCTTGCCGGGGAACGTGCTGGAGCATCGCTGGCAGGCGCGGATCGCGCAGGCTTGGGCCTTGACTCTCAGTCTCAGGCCGCAGGCACGCGAACTGCTGGTCGATCTGCGCGCCGCTATCGCCAAAATGGATGATCGAAAAGCTGCGGCCGCGCTTGAGACCGAACTGGACGGGATCGAGACCGTGTTCCTCGCGATTGTTGAGGACCGGATTGCTGAGGCGGCTCCCAGGGGACACGCGTTTTTGGCTCAGCCTCGAAACGAGGACAGCTTTTCCACGCGCGCGGTTCGGAACGTGACGGCCTATTGCGAATATAATCGCGGCCAGCATGCACTGATCCATGATCTTGTGCGGCCTTCTCAATTGCACGCCCGTCATATCGAGCAAATTTATCCCACCGCCTATCGCTGCTGCATCCTCGGCATGACCTATCGTGCCCAAGGCCAATTAGCCGACGCGGAACGGACTTACCGCGCCGGGCTCGACCTCGCGGAGCAGATGTCCGGCAGGCAATCAATCTCCTCGGCCCTGGTTGCGTGTTTCTACGCCCGGAGCCTATACGAACGTGGCGACTTCGAAGGAGCGATGGGGTGCCTCGACGAGCGGCGGCCGATCGTGGACGTCATCGGCTTCTGCGACGCGGCGATCAATGCCTATCTGGTGTCCGTGCGCTGTCTTGTGCAAGCGGAACGGCTTGGGGAGGCTGCGGCGCTTATCGAACACGCCGAACTGATTGGCCACGAACGCGGATGGGACCGGCTCCTTGCGGCGTGCATTGTCGAGCGCACGAGGCTTGGTCTGTCTTCAGTGCTCTCGCCGGATCGCTTGCTGCCGATCGAACTCGAAGCGGAAGCAATGGCCAGCCCAATGGGCCTCGCTGCCCGTACAGCGGCAATTCTGTTCGAAGCCCGCGCCTACGAGGCGGTTGCCGCAGGTGACTTCGCGCGCACACGGGTCGTTTCGCAGCACCTCGCATTTCTTGCCAATCAAGCCAGATGCCGTGATCTCCGGCTCAAGTCGGTCGTCGTCGGGCTGCTGCCATTGTTGTATGGCATCACACCGGAAGAGCCGCTCGATAGCGAGACCGCGGGCATTCTGGCGACTGCGGTCGAGCAGGGCTTCTACCGAACGATCGCCGATATGGTGGAGGCCCGAATTGGGCGGGGTATCGTTCTTCGCTCTGCTCCGGGGATACCCGCGCAAGTAGCTGCCATCCTCGCGCAAGCGCGCCGTTACGGTTCGACGGCGGATCGGTCTCCCATCAGCGTGCCGCCCAACATTTCGGTGTTCCAGTTGCTTACATCGCGAGAGATCGATGTTCTGACCGCTCTCTCTCGCGGAGATTCGAACAAGCACATCGCGCGGCGGCTGCATCTCACCCCGGAGACGGTGAAGTGGCACCTACGCAATATTATGCGCAAGCTCGACAGCGAGAGTCGCACCGAAGCGGTCGCGAAGGCGGCGGCGCTCGGGCTGTCGTTGAGCCATGAGGAAATGGCCTGAACCTCGGAAAATCTTGTGGCCGTTACGCGCGTCCGCGCTCAAAGCACTATAGGAGCTGACTATCGAATACTGCGACCTTTCGCCACAGATGCCCGCACTGCTTCACAAAGGCCGTGTGGAGGGCGTGATCCTGATAAGCCTTATGGTCGGCAAGGTTTGCGAAGCGCATCGTTTCGCTGACATCGAAGCTGGCATCGACCACATCACGTGCTTCGGTTGGCGCCGGCACGCCAATTTCAAGCGATTGCACCTCCTCGATGGCAGCTAGAGATCGCAGCCCTTCGATCAGCTTTGTTCTGTCTTCCACGTGCCCCGGCCTTTCGAGCCAGAAATAGACCTGGTGTAGCATGTGCTCTCCTATGGAGATAAGAAAGATGCCCGAGTTCAATAATATTTAATCAAATTAAAAAATCGAGCCGGCAAAGAATGCAGGGCGTGAAGGCGACGATCCTTCCTATCCGCGCGGCACAATCTTGACACGGGCTCTTCTTGACGGGTCCCACAGAGCTCGCTTCTTCGTGTCGAGCACCGATCAGAACCGATTGAGCAAATTTTCACACCATTCCTGCCGCCCGGATCTGGGCTCCGGCACGCGATTGGATTGAATGGCGTGATCGGCGATATCGGCAAGGGTAGTGCCGTTCGAATGGATCATCCGCCCCAGCGTACCCTGCCATCCGGCATAACGTTCGGTGCGGAAGGCGTCGAGTTGACCGTCTTCAACGATTGCCACCGCCCTCAGCAGCGCCCTCGCGATCGCGTCCACCCCGCCGATATGGCCGTGAAAGAGGTCGACGGCATCGATAGATTGGCGCCGTACCTTGGCATCGAAGTTGAAGCCGCCGGTGGTGAAGCCGCCCGCGCGTAGGATTTCCAGCATGGCCAGCGTCAGCTCCTCGACCGAATTGGGAAACTGGTCTGTGTCCCAGCCGTTTTGCGGATCGCCCCGATTGGCGTCGATCGAGCCGAAAATGCCGAGCGCGCGGGCCATGGCGATCTCATGCTCGAAGGTGTGGCCCGAAAGCGTCGCGTGGTTCGCCTCGATGTTGACCTTGACCTCGTTCTCCAGTCCGAAGCGCTTGAGGAAAGCGTACACCGTCTGGGTGTCGAAGTCGTACTGGTGCTTGGTCGGCTCGTGCGGCTTGGGCTCGATCAGGATCGTGCCGGCAAAGCCGATGCGGTGCTTATGATCCACCACCAGGCTGAGAAAGCGGCCGAAATTCTCCTGCTCGATGCCGATTTCGGTGTTGAGGATGCTGTCATAGCCCTCTCGCCCGCCCCATAGCACATAATTGGCGCCGCCAAGTCGGTGGGTTGCATCCAGACAATCACGCACCTGCATCGCGGCCCAGGCGTAGATTTCGGGATCCGGGTTGGTCGCGGCCCCCGCCATGTAACGCGGATGGCCGAAGAGGTTTGCCGTTCCCCACAAGAGCTTGCGATCATGCCGCGCCTGCAGGTCTTCGAGATGATCGACCGCATCGGCGAAGCTGGACCGGAAGGCGGATACATCTTCCGCATCCGCCATCACATCGACATCGTGGAAGCAGTAGTAGGGCAGGTCGAGCTTCTCGACAAAGGCAAGCGCTGCCTCGCGCTTTGCGCGGGCATGGTGGGCATCATTCGGCCCGGCATGCCAGGGCCGCTTGAAGGTGCCAGCTCCAAAGACGTCGCTGCCCGGCCAGCAAAAGGTGTGCCACATGCAGACTGCAAAGCGCAGATGGTCCTCCATCCGCTTGCCGAGCACGATGCGATCCTTGTCGTACCAACGATAAGCCAGGTCGTTCGGAGAGTCCGGGCCTTCGTAGCGGATCGTTTCGAAGGGAGCGAAATATTCGGCGGACATGGCCGTTCCTTTCAGATGTCGCGAATGGCCGCATAGGCGCGGCGGAAGCGTTCGATTTTGGAAGCAAGGCGGGCAGCGAGCGCTGGGTCGGGCTCGAGGATGCGGTTGACCGGCGGGCGCGTGCAGGCCTCCGCCGCCGATGCGCCGGTCACCGCCATTTGTGCCAGCCTGGCCGCGCCCAAAGCGGGGCCGACCTCGCCGCCATCCAGATAGGCAAGCCGGACATCGAGCGCGGCGGCAAGGATCGTCCCCCAGTATCGCGAACGGGAACCACCGCCGATGACCGATAGTTCGTCAACCTGCGTTCCCGCCTCGCGCAAGGCGGCAAGGCCATCGGCGAGGGCGAATGCGACGCCCTCGAGCACGGCGGCGGCCATGCGGCCCCGATTGGTCTCGTTCCCCATGCCTAGAAAGGCGCCGCGCACATGCGGATCATTATGCGGCGTGCGTTCTCCCGAGAGATAGGGCAGAAACAGTTCCGGTCCCGCCGCGGCCCCGGCTTGCCCGGCTAGCGCGAAAAAGGAAGGCACATCGACGCCCGCAAGGCTCGCGGCCCAATCCACGCAGCTCGCGGCGGACAGATGCACGCTCATTTGGTGCCACAAGCCAGGCAGGCAATGGCAGAAGGCGTGGACCGCGCGTGCCGGATTAGGGCGGAAATTCGCCGTCGCCACGAAGATCACGCCCGAGGTGCCGAGCGAAAGCAGCGCATCGCCATCCTTGACAACGCCAATCCCGGCCGCCCCTGCCGCGTTGTCGCCGCCACCGGCCGCAACGGGCACCCGCTTCATGCCCCAACGTTCGGCAACCTCTGCCCGCAACCTGCCAGTCGGTTCGCTACCTTCATAGAGAAGCGGCATGTGATCGCGGGTCAGTACGGTCGCCGCCAGCATCGCGTCTGACCAATCCCGTGTCGCGCCATCGAGCCAGAGCGTACCGGCGCTGTCCGCCATGTCGCTGGCTTTGTCTCCGGTCATGCGCAGCCGCACATAATCCTTGGGGAGGAGGACGGTGCGGATCGACGCGAACACATTCGGCTCATGCTTGCGCACCCACAGCAGCTTGGGAGCGGTGAAGCCGGGCATGGCCAGGTTGCCCGTTATCGTGCGCGATCGCGGCTCAGCCGCTTCCAGTGCAACGCATTCGGCAAAGCTGCGACCGTCATTCCAGAGGATGGCGGGCCGCAAGGGCCGGTCATCCGTGCCGAGAAGGGTCGCTCCGTGCATCTGGCCTGCAAGGCCGATGCCCTCCACAGCCGCGCGTGCTTCCGCGGGCAGTCCGATTATGGCGGCTTCGGTCGCAGCCCACCAGTCGTCCGGGTTCTGCTCAGCCCATAGATCGTGGAGCCGGGATATGCCGAGCGGCGCCGTGGACTGGGCAAGCACCGTCCCATCCGGCGATAGGATTATCGCCTTTACCCCTGATGTGCCGACATCAACTCCGAGAAACAAGTATTGTCCCCCCAAAAGGCCTTCCGGCCAAGACTAGAGCTTGGCTTCCTTCAGCAACTGCGCGGCGTGGTCGGAAGCGCGCGCGCTCAGGGCCATATAGGTCAGCGATGGATTTTGGCTGCCGGACGACGCCATCACGGCTCCGTCCGTGCAAAACAAATTGGGAGCTTCATGCGCCTGATTGAAACCGTTGAAGACCGAGGTCGTGGGATCGCGGCCCATGCGGGCGGTCCCCATCTCATGGATGCCCAGCCCAGGCGGGCCAGGTTCTGTAGCCTGATCCACAACCGTCCCGCCGGCCGCTTCGATCATCGCCTTGCCGTCCGCCAAGATCGGCTTGATCATTTGGGCTTCATTTGGTCCCAGCGCGCATTCGATGTGGACGACGGGCATCCCCCATTTGTCCAATTTTCCGTCGTTCAGCGTCACCCGATTTTCGGGATTGGGCAGCATTTCGCCAAAGCCCGAAATAAAGACGAGCCATGGTCCGAGCTTGCGCGCATTTTCCTTTATCTCGATGCCAATGCCCGGATCGCTCGCGCGTGGCTTGCCGCCGGTTCGAACGACGGCCCCCTGAAAGCCGTAGCCGCGGACATAGCCTTCGCCCGCCTCGGTGACATTGCGGAAACGCGGGATGTAAATGCCCGTAGGGCGCCGGCCCCTGTAATAGCTATCCAGCGGGGCACCCGGCAGAATGCCCATCGTCGTAAGCGCATAGATATGGTCCATGAGGTTGCGGCCGACCTGGTCGGATTTGTTGCACAGGCCCCTGGGGTTGGCCTCATTGCGCGAATTTAGAAGGATTTGCGCGGACGGAATCGCCGAGGCGCACAGGAAGAAAATCCTGGCTTCATATGTTTTGCCTGCCTTGCTGTTGGCGTCGATGACCCTGACCTGCGTGATCCGGCCCGTTTTGGGATCTTGCACAAGGCTATGTACGATCGCGTCGGTAACAATGGTGAGATTGCCGGTCTTCTCCGCTGCGGGCAGCGATGAACTCAGGCTGCTGTGGTTCGCGCCAAAGCTGCATCCACGCTCGCAGATGGAACGGTTCTGGCAACTGTTGCGTCCAAGCTCCTCATGATGCGGTTGTGCCTTGGATAGATTGGCGGTTCGACCCGAGATGACCTTGCGGCCCGGAAACTTCGCCTCGACCGCCGCCTTGAAATATTTCTCGCCGTCGTTGAGCGCGAATTCTGGAATATATTCGCCGTCGGGCAGTTGGGGCAGGCCCTCCTTCGCCCCCGCGACGCCGATGAACGTCTCGACATGGCTGTACCAGGGGGCAATGTCGCGGTAACGGATCGGCCAGTCAGCTCCGTGCCCGTCTTTTGCGTTGGCCTCGAAATCCATCTCGGAGAGGCGATAGCTCTGCCGCCCCCACATGATCGAACGACCGCCCAGATGATAGCCGCGGATCCAAGTAAAGGGCTTTGCTTCAGGAGTCGTATAGGGGTGTTCGTTGTCCTTGACCCAAAATTTCTTGGTGGCCGCGTTTACGGCGTAGCATTGACGCTGAACGGGATAATGCTCGGCCAGTTCGTCTTCCGGGATCATGTTGTTGTTGGGCAGTTCCCAGGGCATCTGCGTATCCATATAATCGACGACATGTTCGATCTTTCGCCCGCGTTCGAGAACGAGGACTTTCAGTCCGCGTTCGCATAATTCCTTCGCGGCGATGCCGCCGCTCATGCCCGAGCCGATTACGATTGCATCATACATGTAGATAAGCTCCGCTCAGAAGGGACCGATGCTGGCCCATGGACGGGTCGCTTCGGTGACTTTGATCGAGGGTTGCCATTCGCCCGGAACATGCTCGTAAATGAGTTCCTGGGTCATGGCGGTTTCGCTGCTGTAATAGAGCGAGATGACGAGATCCTTTAGCTTAAGATAGCCGTCATCGGCTACGTAGGGGATCTCGACGAAGATGGCCCGTTCGGGAGCACCAGGCGGCCGTGGGATTTTGTCGAGCGCCATGGCCTCATGCATTTGCAGAACCGATTTTCTATCCGCAGGGGACAGCGCTGCAAAATCGGCATTCTTTTGCGACCGGGTAGCCGCATCAATGCGATCGAGCGCTTCGAGGATCGCACGGCGCGTATGTTCCGAGGCCCAATTCGTGACCATGGCGTCAATCAATGCAGGTACGCCCACCTCGACCGCGCCTGGCGTGTCGGATTTCGGAAGGATCGTGTCGGTGACCGCAACCAAAAGCGCAAACTGTGCCTTGTCCAGTCCGCCCTCGCTCTTCACCAGGCTTGAAAGGCTGGCGCTTCCCGTCGCGCTCACGCCCACGATCAGAAATGCCCGTGCCAGCCATTGACGCCGGTCCATCTCAAAAAGCTGTGCCAACTCCACTATCTGCTCCTCTCCAGTTCGGCTCCAACAGGTAGACTGACGTTCAATGTGCAACCTTGCCGCTGCAGCCGGATCCGGACGGTCGTGCCGCCCACACAACGGCCTGCTCGAGCAATTTCAGATAATGCGCGTCGGAATAGGTTTCCGGCCGATGGCCGATTGCCGAATAGAAGGCCCGGCCCTTGCTTACGCACCTCGTCCAGGCAATCGGATGATCCGCACCCATTGCGAGGGGCGCGCCACCGAACTGGTTGATCCCTGGAGAATAGCTGCTCTCGTCCAGCGTCGCGACGATGTCGGCTCCGTTCAATCGCGCACTTTTGGCGAAGGAATACCATTCGTCATTCATCGTCCATCCTGGAGCCAGATCACCGCCGATGCCGCTAACGGATTTTTCGATGACGATGCGCGCGTCATGAAATTGCGGATTGTTGGGATGACCTATGAAGCGCGCACCGATCAGCGTGTCGGGATACCAATCCCAGAAATAGACCGGGTCACCTGCCGAACCATGAACGCCGACATAGCCGCCGCCGTTCTCGATAAAACTCCGGAATGCCTTTCGCTGAGTGAGCGTCAGCACATCGCCGCTGACATTATTCCAGATTACAACGTCGAATTGCTTCAATATCGAGGGGTGCATCGCACCGGCCATTTCGGTAGTCACCAGAGCCCAGCCATGGCGTTCGGCCAGCATGCGAAACGCCGCATTTGCCGCGAGAACCGAAGGGTCGTCGCGAAAGCCGGTCATCTTTTCGAATAGCAGGACGCGCGGTCTGCCTTTCGTCAAGGTGAGTTTGGGACGGTCATCATCATAGCGAGCGCAGCGGGCGATTTTGTCCGTTCCGCTGACGGGCAACGCATTCAGCGATTTTTCGAGCGCATCGAGGTCCGGCTTCTCCGCCGGCGGAATGATCTCCAACAATTTGCGCAGGGTCAGAATGGAACTGAAGGTCGGGGCCTTCGTGCCGGTTATAAATGGAGGGCTCTGCGCGAGAAGGCCGGGAATATATTTATTGATCGATGTCTTGGCGGGCTCGCTCAGTAGGAGGTCGATCAGGGGACTGTCCGCCGAAAATGGGGCATCGCGCATTGGGCAATCCAGCACCTTTGTCGCCTGCGCGGCCGTCGGCAATGCAAGGCACGCTATGAATGCGCCGACGACAATCGCGCCTGATGGACACAATTTCCCGAAAATTCCCATGCTATTGTCCTCTCCCTCGCGCGTTCGTGCCATTGAAAGTTTTCTTGCGGGCGATCTTTCTTTTCGTGCTAGCAACGGCGCGAACCCAGCCGAAACTTTAATGCAGTTAAAAGAGGTGCGCCAGCAAAGAATGCAAAGGACGAAGGCCAAAACCGCCAAAGGCATTGTGCGCAACAGCAAGGGTGCGGCGAGGCACGAACGGATTTTGAGCGATCTGATGGCCGCGCTCGCCGACGGAAGCTTGCGCAACCCTTCGTTGCGCGAAATCGGGCAGGCACTGGAAATCGAACCGGCGCACATTCTCTATTATTTCCCGAGCCGGGAGGCGCTGCTTCAGGCGGTCATTAACCGGTGGGACATGGATTCTCGCTCGTTCGTAGGCAAAGCGGATTCGGGACTGCCTATCACTCTCGATGATTTTGTCGCGGCGATCGCGCACAATATTACGCAGCCGGGCATCGTTCATCTCTATCTCACGCTTGCCGCGGAAGCGATCAATCCGGGCCACGCGGCGCATGGGTTCTTTCGCGAACGTTTTGCGATTGGCTGCAACATGCTAGCGGATGCAATCCGCCGGGAACAGGCGGATGGCTCTATCGCCCCAGATCAAGACCCCGACCTTCACGCACGCTTTCTCATCGCGTTGGCGGATGGTTTGCAGCTTCAATCACTTGTCGACCCCGACGTCGATGCCGCTGGCGATCTTGGCGACGCCGTATCACTTCTTCGCCGTCTTCGGTAACGATCGGCGGCGCGCCTTCGCCCAAGATCATGCAATGCGATCCCTTGCGGCACCGTGACAAGAACAGTGAAAGCCACCGGTCGTCGTCCACCCCCTCCCAATACCCCCCCATCATGAAAACGCATGCGGGTAAGCGGCATATTGACAGTGCGCTCTGACGCTGCATAATTTTAATTATATTAAAACAATGCGCTGCGGTTCATGCGTCGGGGGAGAGGAAAAATGAACGTTCCGAAACAGATATTATTGGGTAGTTGCGCCTTATTGGCCGGCGCGTCGGCGGGACCTGTCCTGGCTCAAAGCGTCGGCGAGGCAGCGAGCAATTCCGACGACATCATCGTGACTGCGACGCGAAGCGAAACTCTTCTGTCCAAGACGCCGATCGCGCTGACAGCCATTACGGATGAGGGATTACGCGACGCCGGCGTCACTGACGCTCGCTCACTGACTGACATCGTGCCCAATCTCGCAATTACCGAAAATGGCGACGCCGTTCGCATCTCCATCCGCGGCGTTACGAGCACCGATCTCACGGAAAAGGGCGATCCGTCGGCAGCTTTCCTGTTGGACGGCATTTATATCGCCCGCCCGATCGAAACGCTTGGCACCTTCTATGATCTGGAACGCGTCGAAGCGCTCCGTGGACCACAAGGCACGCTCTATGGCCGGAACACGACCGCGGGTGTGATCAACGTGATCTCGGCGCGGCCCAAGGATAAGTTTGAGGCATCATTCGACGGGCGCTACGGCAATCTCGGCAGCGTCGGCGCGACGGCGATGATCAACGTCCCGATCGCAGGTGAAGTCGGAGCCCGTGCCGCGATCAACTATGACCGTCAGGATTCGAACGTCATCAAGGGCGTTCCTTCCAGCATACCGCTCAACCCCTATCGCAACGTGATATCCGGACGTCTTTCATTTGGCGGCAAGGTTGGAGACAATTTCGATTTCGTGGTCAGGGGCGACTATTCGCAGCAGAAAGGCGCGCTGACCAATACGGTCACGCTCGATACTTTCTTCCCGGTGCTGCCGACGACGCCGGGGGTGGATCCCGTCTATGTCGATTCCAGTTCGCGCCATCAGCGTACGCTCTCCTATGCAGAAACCGCCCCCAACCACAGGAACAACAAGTTCTGGGGCATCATGGGCGAGTTTACCTATGACTTCGGGCCGGTCGCGCTGACCTATCTGGGTGCGCATCGCGAGGCCGACCGGAGCGACTTGCGCAACGTATTGCTGTTCAGTGCGGTCAATAATCCGGCCTTTTTCGTGGGCGATTTCAAAATGGATTCGCACGAATTGCGCCTTTCCTTCGGTAAGGATCAGCCGCTGCACGGTCAGGTCGGCGCCTATTACTTCAAGGAAAGGTCGGTTATCGAACTCAATCTCGGGAATCCCATCGCCAGCATCGTCGTACCTGGTGCGAGCCGTTTCGGCTTCCCGCAGGGACCGACAATCGCCACGTCCAAAGCCGCGTTCGGACAATTCACCTATGACGTGACCCCGGAACTGCATCTTACAGCAGGTGTTCGATATACCAAGGATTTCAAATCCCGCGTCGGAGCAACAATTGTCGACTTCCCAGACATTCCGACAAGCATCTGCGGGCAGATACGCTGCGTGCTCAACCAGAACATCGCCGCGCGCAAATTCAACAAGACCACATGGAAGGCGGGCGTTGACTATGACGCGCCGGGCTTCGGCCTGATCTATGCCAGCGTGTCCACCGGCTACAAGGCTGGCGGGTTCAACGATGGATGCGTCACGGGACAGGGGATCGGCTGTTCGCTGACGGCGGATGCGCTATTCTATAACCCGGAAACCCTGACCTCCTATGAAGGCGGCTTCAAATCGAAGCTTGCGGGCGGCGCGATCCGGCTCAATGCATCAATATTCCATTATGATTACAAGGGCCTGCAACTGAGTCAGATTTGCTGCAGCCCACCGCAGACGCTGACTCGCAATGCCGCCGTGGCCAAGGTCGATGGGGTCGAGCTCGAGGCGACGATCAAGGCCAGTGATAATGATGCTATCGATCTGGGCTTCACTTACACGGATGCGCGGTATTCCGATTTCCAGGCGACGCCGACCGTGAACTTCAAGGGTCGTCAGCTCGATCACGCACCGAAGATGGCCGCGACCGCCGCCTACACTCACACATTTCCCCTGGGCAATGGCGGCAAGGTCGAGGCAACGGCGCGAACGCGCTACAGTGGCGCCTACTACATGCAGGATCTCAATCTGCCCGCCCAGTATCGTCAACCAAGTTTCACCAAGACGGATCTGACGCTGACCTACAAGGCTCCGGACGACCGCTATTATGTCCAGGGCTTCGCCAAGAATCTCGAGAACGAGATCACGCTGGCGGCGGCCACGTCGGGATTGACGGCGGGTGCGACGATCGAGGAACCGCGCACCTATGGTGTGCGCGCCGGTTTCAAGTTCTGAGGCACAACGCCGACAAACTGATCAACAAGGCGGGAGGCCCATCGGCAGATGGTGCCTCCCATTTCGCGTTTGGGGATTGTTTGTACCGATGCGTAACCTTCGCCCGCTGAAGCAGGCCGGGGCCACGGGTATCGTGGCCCTTGCGCTGACAATTTCGGGCCACTCTCGGCAGCCGGACCCTATCGATCCGGTCGACTGGCCAACATATGGCGGGGACGCAGGCGGCCAGCATTTTTCGAAACTGGCCAAAATCAATCGGAACAATGTTGCAAGCCTTCTACCGGCGTGGCGGTTCGACACGGGGCCGGGCGGATTGCAGACATCGCCGCTGGTGATCGATGGCGTGCTCTATGCGATGAGCCCAGCGCCGGAAGTGATCGCCCTGGATGCGGCTTCTGGGTGGCTTCTGTGGAAACGAGCTCTGCCGGATGCGGGCATGCAGCCGGTGCGTGGCCTGACGATGTGGCGCGATGGCGATGAACGCCGCCTGCTGGTCGGCGCCGGGAACTGGTTGACTGCTCTTGATCCGGTCACGGGCAAGGCGGTATCCGGCTTCGGGCAGAACGGCCGCGTCGATCTTCGCGAGGGACTTGGTCGTCCCGCTGCGGAAATGCCGGTCGCGATGACCAGTCCCGGCGTGATCTGGCGCGACATGATCATCACGGGATTTCGCACGACCGAAGGCAAGCCCGCCGCCCCGGGGGCGGTTCGTGCCTATGACGTGCGCACCGGAAAACTGCGCTGGACCTTTCAGTTGGTCCCCGGAAAGGGGCAGGCGGGCAGCGAAACATGGCCGGCCGCCGCGCTGGACCGCGCCGGCGGAGCCAATGCGTGGGCCGGCATGGTCGTCGATGCAGCGCGGGGAATCGTTTTCGTGCCGACTGGTTCGGCGGTGGAGGATTTTTACGGCGCCGACCGCAAGGGGCAAAACCTCTACGCCAATTCGCTAGTCGCGCTCGACGCGACGACCGGACGGCACTTGTGGCATCATCAGCTTGTCCATCATGACCTCTGGGACCGCGACCTGCCAAGTCCGCCCGTTCTCCTATCGATAAGGCGCCAGGGACGGATTGTGGACGCCGTGGTCCAAGCCACCAAGCAAGGCTATCTGTTCGCTTTCGATCGCGTCACGGGCAACCCGCTTTTCCCGATCGTGGAGCGAGCAATGCCGGCCAGCACCGTGACGGGCGAGGAAGCCTGGCCCACCCAGCCCTTCCCGACACTGCCCGCCCCGTTCGCGCGTCAGCGTTTAACCAGGGATATGCTGACGCGGCGAACGCAGGGGGCGTACGCGGCGGCAAGCTCGGCCTTTGAAGGAATGATCAGCGATGGCCAGTTCGTTCCGCTGTCGGTGGATCGGCCCACGATCGTTTTTCCCGGCTTCGACGGAGGGGCCGAATGGGGTGGGCAGGCAGTCGATCCGGCGACAGGCACCTTATTTGTCAATTCCAACGATGTGCCTTGGACCGGTGCGCTCGCGCCCGCATCGAGCAATCAGGGCGAAGCTCTGTATCAGGAAAATTGCGCAGCCTGTCATGGCATGGATCTCAAAGGATCTCCACCCGCCTTTCCTTCGCTTGAAGGGGTGATGGGACGGCGCCTGGAAGCGGAGGTCGCCGGGATCATCGTCGGCGGCGGCGGGCGGATGCCTGCATTCTCTCATTTCGATCAGGCCAAGTTACTCGCTTTGATCAGCTATTTGCGCCAGCCTGCTACCAACGATCGCAGCGAAATGACGTCGGTCAGGGCCACTCCCAAGCCCACTAGCGGCTATGTATTCACGGGGTATCGTCGATTTGTCGATTCCGACGGCTATCCGGCGGTAGTGCCCCCCTGGGGAACGCTGAGCGCGATTGACATGAATGGCGGCAAATATCTCTGGCGCGTACCGCTTGGACGATATCCGAAACTGGCGAGGGCTGGCGCCAGGGATACCGGTACGGAAAATTATGGAGGCCCGCTGCTGACCGCCAGTGGCGTGCTGTTTATCGGCGCTACGATTTACGATCGTGTGTTTCGCGCCTTCGACGCCGCATCCGGGAAAATATTGTGGGAAGGCAGCCTGCCCTATGCCGGCGTCGCGACACCCATCACCTATATGGCCGGCGGGCGGCAGTTCGTCGTTATCGCCACCAGCGGGGCGCGCGATCCGAACGGACCCCAAGGCTCGGCCTATATGGCTTTCGCCCTACCCAAAAAGTAACGAAAAGCGGCATTTCGGTTCTTGTCGGGCAGCCGATCGAGATGCTTGAGGACGATATTCTGCGTAAGAAGCTGCGGCAGTATTTCGGGCTTGTTCGGCCGATCTGGCGAATAGAGCAAATATAGTGGAACGCCGAACCGTCCGAACTTCTGCAGCATGGTCGTGATCGCACTGTCCTGATTGGTCCAGTCGGCCGTCATGAACGTCACGTTCTTGCGCTTCATCGCCGCCTGAACGGCTTCGCGCGATAATGCTGTGCGTTCGTTCGCGAGGCAGGTGATGCACCACGCCGCAGTAAAATCGACAAAGACCGGCCGCCCCGCCGCCAGTTCAGACGCTATTGCCTGTTCGGAAAATTCCGGTGCACGCGCGACGTCCACCTTCTCGCTGGCCATGGCAGCGGGCTTGTAGAAAATCGGAAGAGCTATAGCGGCAGCCGTAGCTGCGACCGCAACGCCCTTCCCGATCGTTTTCCCGGCACCCCTGAATTGCTGTCCATGCAGGTAAGCAGCCAAAGCGATGAGCAGGCAACCTGCGAACGCGATGGCAAGCCCCGAAGGTCCGGCTTGGATCGCCAGCACCCAGAGCAGCCACGCCGCAGTGGCATAGAGGGGGAAGGCGAGAAGCTGCTTGAGGCGCTCCATCCACATGCCGGGAGCTGGAATACGCTTCAGAAGAGCGTCAAAGCAGGTCAGCAGGACGAAGGGCAAAGCCATGCCTGCCCCCAGCGCGGCAAATACCACAAGCGCCACCCACCAGGATTGCAGCAGTGCGTAGCCGACGGCCGCGCCCATGAACGGGGCCGTGCAGGGCGCCGCGACGACCGTCGCGAGCACGCCGGTAAAGAAGCTGCCCGGAAGCCCCTCGCGACCGGCAAGTGACGACCCGACGCCCATGATGCTGGTGCCCAGCATGAACACCCCCGACATCGACAGGCCAAGTACGAGCATCACATAGGCCAGGATCGTGACCACCAGCGGAGATTGGAGCTGGAAGCCCCAGCCGATCTGGTTACCCGCTGCGCGCAGCGCCAGCAGAATCCCTGCGATAGCAAGAAAACACAGCACCACTCCCGTCGCATAGGCGAGGCCATGCGCCCGTGCGTGGGCGCGGCCGTGATTGGCGAGAGCGAAGGCTTTCATCGATAGCACCGGGAAGACGCAGGGCATGAGGTTCAAGATCATGCCACCAAGCATCGCCAGGGCTGCCGCCTGCCACAGGCTCATGGTGGCTATCCCGCTGTCGCCACTGCTGTCGGTCTCCGCGGCCGGCGGCAAACCTTTCTGCGCCTCGTCCGTGTTGTGAGGCGACGCGACTTCCGTCGTCTCGCTTTGGAGCGGCGAGGCGGCATCCGCCGGACTCGGATTTGCCCTCACGTCCGGCGACACGACAGCCGCCGCCACGGGCGCCGTTTCGATCGCTAGCCCCTGACCATCAAGCGACAATATGCCGCGCAAAGCGCCGCCTTTGACCTGAGGGGCTTGCGTGAAGATAAGATGATAGCCGATCGAGTCCTTGACCAGCTTCTGCCCCGCATTGGCGGCGAGCATCTCATTGCTTTCAGGAAAGAAAGCAGCCTGTTGGACATTCCGTTCGGCGTGCCATGTCAGTTCACTGCCCTTCGCGTTCTGGACGAACGTAACATCGACCCCGCTTTTTCGCGGCAGCGCAGAGTTGGCGGCCATAAAAATCGCGGAGGCGCCCGGCACCGCGGCTCCCGGCGTGGCATCGACCCCAAGTCGGAAAGTGAGCTTCGCCCGTTCGGGTATGCAAATGTCCTGGCAGACCAGCCAGGTCACGTCGGCGACGATCGTGGCGGCCTCGCCCGGCTGGGCATTGGCGGGCGCGCGCAGGTCGCTGAGCAGCCTGACCTCGCCTTCATAGCCAAAGTTGACGATCGGACCGACCATCAGCTTTTCGGGCGTTGGCCAGCGGATTGGGCCGGCCGTCCACCCTTCTGGCAGCGTCCACTTTATCTTCGTGGGCAGCCCGGTTTCGCCCGGGTTTATCCAATAGGTGTGCCAATGCTCGATGATCTTCTGATCGAGCGCAACCGTCACCGACCGTCCAGGTGCGATCGATTGGCGTTCCGCTATCAACTGGGAGGTTACGCGAGGAGTCGCCACCACATTGCTGACGCCGTTGCCTTCAGTGAGCGGCGCGGCCCAGAGGGAGGCGGCGGTCAGACCGATCGCGACCGGCAGGACAGGACTGCACACCCTGATCATACGTCGTATCATCTGGATGCCGACTTCCAATAGTCGGCATTGCCGACAAATCCGCCTGGTCCATCGATGTTGGCCAGGATGGCGCGCCGCATCTTCAATATGTCGACCTCGCCTTCCTGGCGATAGATCACGCGACCGTCCGGCGCCAGAACCAGGGTATAAGGCACGCCCGACTGCCAATCGGGATCGAACGCCGCCTGAACCGCGAACAGATCGGACGTGTCGACCTGGAGATTGCGCACCGGCGCATGGATTTTCTCCAGAAACTTCTTGACTCCGGCCCGATTCGCCGGGTCGTCGACCGAAACGGTGACGAGTTCGACGTCGCGCCCCTGATACCATTGATAGGTTTTGACGAGTTCGGGCAGTTCCACTTTGCAGGGACCACACCAGGTCGCCCAGAAATTGATGATCCGGGTTTTGTCCGACGGCGTCTTTCTGAGCGCCGTCAACTGCTCCAGCGTCGCGGTCTCGACCTTGATCGGCATCGCCTTCCATTCGTCGCGCTCGCGATCCGCGAGCGCCGTCTGGTCAGCCCATTTGATTGAACAGCCGAAGGTCGGTGTGTGCGCCACAGGCACGGGCTTGCCCGCAAGCAGGAGTTCGATCGCATCGCGCGCTTCGTGTGTTGTCGCCTTGTCGGCGCGAAGATGATTGTCGATCCGGCCTTCGTAACGAAGCTTGCGGTCCTGGTCGAAGATGAAGACATGAGGCGTCGTCTTGGGGCCAAATGCCTTCGTCACGACCTGCAACTCGCCGTCATCGAGATAAGGGAGGTTGTAACTCCGGTAGCGGGCACGCTCCTTCATCCCTGCCAGACCGTCGTCGACGTCCGTGAAACCGAGTTCGCTTGGAGCGGCCGCATTGGGCGCGTCCGGCTGGATCGCGACGAAAGCCACGCCTCGCTTGGCGTAATCGGTAACGAGCTGCATGATGCGCCCCTCGCTCATCTGAGATGCGGGGCAATGGTTGGACATGAAAGCAACCACGACCACCTTGGCATCCTTGAAGCTGGCCGGGCTATAAATCTTATCGTCCACGCCCTTCAGCGAGAAGGCCGGCATAGGCGCACCCGCCTTGAGAAGAGGATGTGCGGCCTCGCCAGCCCAAACCGCCCGAAAATAGTCGAGACCGTTCCTCAGGTAATTGACGTCGTTCTTATCCGCCTTCGCTTTTTCTTCTGGATTCATCGTTGAATATAGTTCATTGAACTTCTTCAGTTCTTCAGGCGTGGCTCCGATATTCTTTAACGTTTCAAGAAACGGCGGATACGCTTGGGCAGGAAGGCAGGTGGCGATGTTCGCCGCCAGGATCGCGCCTGTGATCGCCACAATTCGCGATCGCGCTCGACGCGACGATCCGTTGACGTCCTCTCGCATTCTCTTCTCCTATATCCATCCGGACCTTCACCAACCCGGCATACAATCGACGAGCGCTTATAAATTTTAATTTGGTTAAAAATTATACGTGAGTTATCTATTCTTGAATTTTGAAATATTAAACGGATAATATTGTTTATTTTAATTACATGTCCAAATGGATTTTGTGAGATAAAATAACCTTGTAATGATTGGTATCTTGATAAATTTCATATCGACTGCAATTTTCATAAATGCTTGTTCCGATATGGCGCAGGCATGTGCGAAACAACTTCAGATCAATCGTGAAAGAAATTTACGTAATCCATTACATTTTGTCGATAAGCCTGTCAAGCCGGGCTGAGGTTCGCTTCCTGGGCGCGCGGGTTAGGGATTATGCGCCGTCCGGACACCGGAAGGTCACAGCCTTCCCCGCCGCGTCCGCTGGAGCATCCCGCTTTCCGCCAGCAGGCCCCCGCCGAGCCGCGATGGGCAGGGGCGCTGGTCGGCCTTTCGCGTGATTTTCATGTCCGTCTTCCTTGTTGGATCGGCGAACACCGGCAGCGCAGCCATCTCTCGGATCAATGGCGTCCTCCCGGACGTGCATTTCTCCCGTTACGCCAGGTACTGCTCAAAGAAGGACTGGAGCTTGTCGAACGGGATTACATCCACCTTGTCGTAGAGATCGGTGTGAACGGCGCCGGGGATGATCATCAGTTCCTTGGGCTCCGCCGCGGCTGCGTAGGCGGTCTCGCTAAAATAGCGCGAATGAGCGTTCTCGCCGTGGATCAGCAGGACCGGGTGCGGGGAAATCTCCTTGATGTAGGTCAGGAGCGGCATGTTCATGAAGGACAGCGGCGTCGTCATCGTCCAGGCGTTGCCCGAGTTGACCGCGCGCGGGTGGTAGCCGCGCGGGGTCATGTAATAGTCGTGATAGTCGACTAGGAATTGCGCTTCGCCCCCACGCAGAACGTTATAGGGAGGTTGGTAAGCCGGTGATCCTTTCTCCGCGTCGGTCCAACGTTGGCGGCTCAGTTGCTCCAGCATCTGCGTGCGCTGTTCGAGCGTCACGCTGTCGTTGTAGCCCTTCGACATCACACGGGTCATGTCATACATGGTGCTGGTCGCCACGGCCTTCACGCGCTTGTCCACCGCGACGGCGTTCAAGGCCATCCCGCCCCAGCCGCAGATGCCGATGATGCCGATCCGCTCGCGATCGACAGACGGATGCAGACCGAGAAAATCGACGCCTGCGCTGAAATCCTCCGTGTTGATGTCCGGCGAAGCGACGTTGCGCGGCTCGCCGCCGCTCTCGCCCGTATAGGACGGATCGAACGCTAGGGTGGCGAAGCCGCGCTCCGCCATCGTCTGCGCGTAGAGGCCCGACGACTGTTCCTTCACCGCGCCGAACGGACCGCTGACAACAATCGCCGCGAGCTTCCTGTCGCCACGGTTCTTCGGCAGATAGAGGTCGCCCGCCAGCGTGATGCCGTAGCGGTTCTTGAAAGTGACCTTCTGATGATTGACCTTCGTGCTCTTCGGGAAGGTCTTGTCCCATTCGCTCGTCATAGTCTGTGCCTCCGCATTGGAAATAGTGATGAGTGGGCCGAGGGCCAATGCAGCCATCCCGGCGCCGGTTCCCTTCAGAAGATAGCGGCGACCCACATGAAGGGCGGGTGTGATCCGAATGTTCGTGTCATCAATCATGGACATCTCCTGGCTCTTGCCGGTCATTCCTGCTTCAGCATCTTGTGGCCATTGCCGATCAGCAGGAGTGCCGCTCCCGCCAGGATCACGCTGCCAGTGAAAGTCGCATCGATCGAGAATGCGTCCAGCAGCAGCCCGCCCACAACGGCGCCGATCAGGATCGAGGCCTGAATGGCCGCCACCATCAGGCTGCCGGCGGCCTCGGGCGCATCGTCGGCGTTCTGCGACATCCAGGTCATCCAGATGACCGAGAACATCGTGTTCATCGCGCCCCAGATCGCCATGCACAGGCCTGCGGCGATCGGCGAGAAACCGAGCAGCAACAGCCCGATGGTGGCGCCGCCCATCACCAGTGCGGGTAGCTTCAGGAACGGCGCGACATTCCCCTTCAGGAATCGGCCAGCCGCCCAGGTTCCGACGAACCCCGCGCAGCCAAGGATCAGCAGCAGGACCGAAAGCGTGGTCACGTCCACGCCTGTCACCTTTTCCAGAAACGGACGTAAATAGGTGAACATACTGAAGGCCGAGCCCCAGGACAGCATGCAGGCGGCCAGACCTCGCACGAAATAGGGACGCTTCAGCAGGTCGAGCATGGCCCGGACATCCTGCCTGTCGCGCGCCGGCAGCGACGGCAGCTCGACTAGGTGCCAGACGAGGTTGACGGCGACGATGGGGGTGAGCGCCCAGAACACCGCACGCCAGCCGAACATACCGCCGAGATAACTGCCGATCGGCGCCGCGAACGCGGCCGCGATGGCCTGTCCACCATACATCAGGGCGAGCGCTTTGGGCACGTCCGCCTCTGGCACCAGGCGCATGATGACTGCGGTGGCCAATGCCCAGAAGCCCCCGATGCAGATGCCCAGCAGCGCGCGGCCGATCATCAGCACGGGGAAGCTCGGCGCAGCCGCGACCAGAACCAGCGACAACAGCATGAGGGCCGTCATCGCCACCAGGACCCATTTGCGGTTCAGTTTACCGGCCACGGTGGTAACCAGGAGGCTTGCCGCGACCGCGAACAGCCCGCTGATCGAGATGGCTTGTCCGGTCTGTCCTTCGCTCGCACGGAGGCCCTCGGCCATCGGCGTGAGCAGGCTCACCGGCATGAACTCGGACGCGATCAGCATCGCGACGCAAAGCGCCATCGAAAGAACCGCGCCCCAAGCGGCGGCCGGCTTGCTCTGGGCATTGAATGTGACGGCAGCGATCATGATAACCGGCTCCAGATATTGTTGCAGCGTGAACCTAGTCATCCGCGTTTGAAAGGATTACCCGTAGCAATCGGAATGAACTTATCGGCGTGGACGATAAATCTGTTAGGGTGTGCCGACCAGCGAGGAGGTGTCATGGCCGAAACCGACCTCAATCACCTGAAATGGCTTCAGGTCGTCGCTGAGGAGCGCAGCTTCACCAAGGCGGCCGCGAGGCTGGGGGTGGCGCAGTCCACGCTCAGCCAGACGATCAAGCAGCTCGAAGCGCACATGGGTGTCCGCTTGCTGAACCGCACGACGCGCAACGTCGCGACCACGGCCGTCGGCGATCGGCTCCTGCAAACGAGCATCCCCCGTATCGCGGAGATCGAGGAGAAAATCTCCACCTTGACCGCATTCGGCGACAAGCCGTCCGGATCGATCCGGCTAACCTTGTCCGACCATGCGCTGGAAACGGTCGTCTGGCCCAAGCTGAAGCAAGTGCTCAGCGCCTATCCGGAGATTCAGGTTGAGCTGATCCTCGACAGCACCTTTCGCAATATCGTCGAGGAGCGGTTCGACGCTGGGATCCGGCTCGGCGAAAGCGTCGAGAAGGACATGATAGCGGTGCGGATCGGCCCCGACTGGCGCCTGGTGGCGGTAGCGTCGCCCGGCTATTTCGCGGCGCACAGAACGCCGGAGCACCCACATGATCTGGTCCAGCATGTCTGCATCAACACGCGCCACGAAACCGCCGGGGGCCTCTATGCTTGGGAGTTCGAGAAGGACGGTCAGGCGCTGCGCGTCCGTGTGAACGGCCAGCTCACCTTCAACAACAGCTACGCCATGATCGATGCGGCGGCGAGCGGCTACGGCATCGCCTATGTTCCCGAGAATATCGTCGAGGCTCATATCGCATCTGGCCAACTGGTGCGGGTTCTGGACGACTGGTCGCCTTTCTTCGATGGGTATTTTCTCTACTATCCCAGCCGTCGACAGAACCTGCCCGCATTCAAAATCATCGTCGATGCACTACGACATCGGGACTAGGGTCCGGACCCAATAACCGGATTCCTTCCGCGACAGAATTGTGATTCATTGCCTCTGTGGGGAGGCAGTGAGATGTCTGATTTCTTTTGGTTTTCCGATGCGCAGTGGGAGCGGATTGC